>WLWI01005969.1_pt1 | contig 10098 bp, 3 predicted proteins | sample 6701501 | NCBI WGS metagenome assembly WLWI01 (sample SAMN12718690, study PRJNA515312) | sponge metagenome | isolation source: marine sponge | host: Mycale hentscheli | place: New Zealand: South Island, Marlborough, Capsize Point | collected 2014-11-01
CTCTTCAAAAGAACTGAAGCAGACACAACATAAATCTGTGAATATGCTACTGTCCATTGTAACTTTTGATCTCTTGTGCAGAGTACGTCTACTTGTAATCTTGCTCCCACCTTCAACTAAATTCAAAAATATCCTTTATTTGTTGAAGTTTCAGTAGTGACCTCTCGAGAGCGTTTCTTGCCTGTCACAGCTTTGTGTTATAAACTTTTCTTAGCTTTCTCCTCCTCTGCCTGCTTACGCTTCTTTTCTTTCTCCTCCTCTGCCTGCTTTCGCTTCTTTTTCCTTCTCCTCAGTTCGTCGAATTCTTTCCTCAGCCTTTCTTCTTTGTTCTATTTCTTTTTCCACTATTCCACTACAGATTTTAATCTTGGTAAAAAGATCTCGGCCTATGCCATAAAGATTATAAAAACTTTAGCCTATCCTAAATATTTCAGGGCCAAATTGATGTACTGAAAACTTAAATTAAAATTATTTTCTCAAACAGATATACAGTCTTTACATAGTGCAGCAGTTAGGTACCAGCACTACCTGAAAAAATTAGGCATATTAAAATACTTGTTAATCTACAGCTGTCTTCAAGTTGTTATTACAATGACCACTATCATGCTTCTTTGCTCTTAATAAAATTAAAAAGGTGCTTTCCTCTGTGGAATTTGATAGTGGTTGATAGTCATTTTTTTGCAGTGACTAAACTAAACCACAAGGTGAAAGTTGGTTTTCTTGTAACATCATTAACTTTGCATGTTATTGAATGGTTACACCTATAGGTTGGTCAGAGAGTAAAACTTACTGTGCATTTCAATTTTCAACTTGTCGTGAGCAAGTTGAGCAGCTACTCTCTAATAATGACCTCACAACTTCCAAGCTACTCTACAGGAGATTAGTCTCAGACAACTCAAGTTTTGAAGATCAACCCATTCCCTACATGATATAACCTTTCTAGTAATTCAAAATCCAATGCAATTCTGGTGACTGCATGCTATCTATAGCCACTCCAGGTCAAAGTTTTCCTTGGCTGGCTTCTCCTAACTTTCCAGTTTATCCTGTATCATGTGATAACCACAACAACAGCTGTGATGATGTAGGACACTTGGAGTGCAGTATGTCGTGGTGTTATGTCATATGATGACATGCTGTATTCTGATGCAATGGTGAAGTTCTTCAGCTAAAATACCAGAGACTTTTGACTTTAGCACACCTAAAGTCGAAAGTTTTGAGTTGTTCTCACCCACTCAGTGGCCATTTACTGGAGAACTATATCTTTACTTATAAAAAATTTGGGTGCCAGAGTTAGAGAACTGGGTATTTTGCAATTGAAGAACTAACTGAGCTATTTTATTGTACTGCTGCCATTATGCACAATAACACTTGCTGAAATGTTGTAAGCTCAAACACTCAAGATAAATGACGACAAAGGAGTGGCCACCTATCGAAAATCAGTTACAAGGTCCATATTAACTTTTCTAGAAAGGAATTTTGTAAGGCTAAGTCAGCAGACTTCATTCAGAAACAATGTGTTTCATGAAAAGAAGCAGTTCTGTTTCACAAAAGTTGCTTGCGTTATATTTGTTATCATAATGAGGTTAGCTTTTAATATACTCTTATGGTTTCTGCAGTCAGTAACTTCAGGTTGTTTGTCAATATTGCTCGTGGTTTGTCAGTATTGCTCGTGTTTTGAGGATATGCTATAGCTTAAATGTTATCCAAGTTACTGTGATTTCTAAAGATTGTCTGTTGTTTAAAAGAAGCACTCCGAAACCTACATCACACTTCAGCATATAATATTATCTCTGACCCCCCATAAGTGAAGGACACAAGCTCATTTTATACAGTATTTGCATTGACTAACAAACTCAGTTAATATTAAGGCCATTCAGTTTTATGTCTGTTGTGCACAAGTAATTTGGAAATATAGTTAGGATAGCTATTGAGAATTGGGATCATAATTGCATTATAAAAGAGAAAATGTCAATTGCTCCCCAAAAAATGTTTTGTTGGCAACATGCCTAAGTGATAAGTACTATCAACCACAGACATCTGCCTTCAACCTAGCTCCAAACTTTCCCAGCAAACTTTGGGAAATGCAATATTAGCGGAGTGGTGGTTGTCTCCAAGTTACCTGCAGCTTATTACCATTTACCAACTGTGGTAGAGTTTATCAGTGGAATTTAACCTAAAGTTAAAGAGTTAAGGAAGCTTTAATTCATTTTATCATGGCATAAATATAATAATACATGGAATGTATAAAATCAAGATATCATTCTGACAAAGGATGAATAGAGTTATTCTAATCCAGGTCCTGGTGTATCATAAATGGCTGCATGTAGAATAGAGAAGTCTACACTCTCATCAATGCTACTTGGATTAGTCCTACATATTAAAATTACAGCAATATGTAGTTCATAAAACATACTTTGTCATGACAAGTCACAGTATCGCGAGGCTGTTGTTTAGCTACATACCATTTTGCTCACCTTTCTTTTCTTTTAAGTTGCCAATATTTGCTAGCAAATACATACCTTTTATCTATCTCAACTTCACAACATGAAGCTGACTAAGAGTAAGATGTTCAACTATAGCTACTTGCTTTTATAAATGATATTTCTGCCAGAGTCTGAGTCTGTCAAACAGGTGGTTGCATTTATGTCTCCTGACTAGTTTATGGAAATGATAACTTCACCACAATCAGGTTACTTCTAAGAAAATCCACAGCAAGAATTCTGAGAAAAACCAGCTGTCTCAGTTTTCAAGATGAGTGTCAAGAAGAAGTAGGGTGGTTAGATAACCATCACCAAATTTCACTCCCAGGAATTCCAATAACCAGGGCTGAAAATCCTAAACTTTTGCTATCAGCAGTTAGTATATTTCATAATAAAGCTATTCCTGTAATTTGGAAGCTCTCAAGCAGTGCAAATGCCCAATGATAGTGTAAACAACGTACAGCCTGGCCCAGCAAAAAATAGACCAAGCGGTCAGCAAAACTAATACATTTTCTATGGTCAGCAAAACTAATACATTTTGGGACACGGTGTGCAGTGATACCATCAGTGGGCGTGGCAGGATGTTAGTGATGTCATCATACAAATCCCCTATTGGCAACTGTAGTTACACAAGAAACCAACCCCTGCCTAATACTGCTATTGTATGAAGCAGTCAAGGGATGTCCAGGTTAGTAATAAAGCTGGTCTAAACTGCCTAATAAAGCAATATTCAGATTTGTCTGACAGTTGTGAACTACTGCCCTGAAGTTGGGAGAGTCCCCCCCCCCAAAAAAAAAAATAAATAAATAAATAAATAAATAAAATACAATAAAATAATAATAATAATAATCAAAATAATAATAATAATTATAATAATTATAATAATAACAAATACATTTTTAAAATAACCTAAAGTACCACCATTAATTTTAGCTTACTAACCAATGTGGAGTAGCCTCAGGTCCAAGTCTTGGACTCTATCGTAGCCTCCCCTCAAAATAAAAGTGCCGTTAAAGTAATTGTGCCGTTAAAGCTTCGGAAAGGTGAGCGACAATGTTACAACACTCACGCTGTGTTCATTAATAATAAAAGTACCGCCCAGCGAGCACAGTCACTCTTACTTGACCAGGTTGGGGTGTCGTTAACGCCGTTAAATAGGTGTGCTTTATTTTTAACTAAATGGACTACTATACAGTTGTAAACAAAAAATGGCGAAACCAACTATAAGGATGGTTTCTTCCCAGGGGATGCTAGTGGGGGATGACCAAAAATTAAAAGCAATAAAGGAATGTCCCACTGACTTGAAACTATGGACACAGATTCAGAAAGCTTCAAACTACAGAATAACAAATGAAATTAAAAGTTAAAAAAAACAAAAAAACATCTTTTTTTTTTCTTTCTTTTTTTATGGCTATTTGTTCCACAAAACATTTTCACTCCTTGTTAATGGTCTTTGGGACCATCAGTTCTCCTTTTCTTAAGAGAAGAAGCTGAAGGCTGAAGACAAGTAATATGCAGTAAGGACAGCTGTAAAATACCAATTGAGTTCTTAGTCTGGAGTAGCCAAACCATTTACTACATAGTAATTGTGATAAGCAGCTTTTATTGTTATCATTTTGCAAATTGATTTAAATTCATGTTCTAATCAATATCCTAAACTTTACTGCTTTAATGGTGCAACAGTTACAAGGTGTAATATATAAATATATTTGCATGAACACCCACCAGGAAATGAATTTGAAGGGGGGTGCAATACTGAAGGGAGGCATTAAGCTGTTAAGCTGACCCACTGCCATCACTCCCATATGTCCTTGATTATAACCTAAGGGCATGGCCTGAAATCCACTAGGTCTGTGACTAGCAGTGCCCAACAGTATCTCCAAGTTATGACAGGTAAATAAATAGTTACTTGACTGCATATTTCAATTTATATTCTTGTAGAAAATATCTATGTCAGAAATACCAACTTCATAGAATACAACAGATAATAACTGATTATGTGATTGATTTATATGGTTATAATGACTATTGTGATATAGCTAAATACTGAATAATGTATAAACTTAGGAAAAAAATGAAGATATTGAGTATGCAGATATCCAATGAACTCAGTAGTACATTCTAAATAAAATGATGCACTAGTGTATACGCTTATTCAAGCAATGACTGTATAATCCAGTTGTCAATAATTTGTTTACCTTTGGATGCCAAAAAAGAACAATATTTACAATCACTAAAAACAAAAGTTGGCTACAGAAATAATTTCTGCTATATTGCCTCGTCTTTAAACTCCACTAGGACTAGAGTGGGAGAGGAGCGCTGGAGACTGGAAAATCCAGTGGGTGGCTGGGGAACTAAGCAATTGTTGTAACTTACTTTCCCACGAAAAGTAAACCAATCAGGTAATGGGCGGGGTTTGTCAGCAATCAGCTTCTGCTAAAGATCGCGAGGTCTTATTTTAGTTCTGAAAATTATTTTGTGTAACTCCTCAGAATCTAAGAATGGAAATGACTCCAAACTTCTTATACAGGCAGACTTCGACCTTGGTAACAAAACCTTCGTCTTAATTATTTTAAAAGTAATAAATGCTGGCGCACTGCCGAGAAAAGCAAATGAACACAATCAACTAGACAAATTAAAAAAGATAAAAAAAAACTAAAACGAAGCCTTTGAAGACAATCAGCTAATGAGGCCAAGGACGGAGAATCAGTTCACCAGCGACGGTACCCTCGGAGGAGTTTTGAATTTTATACTTGAGGCTTCAGAAGCTTGTAGCGGAGGAGAAATACGGTACCAACTTCTGTTTTTTTTTATAGTTAGTCCACTAGCAGTGCTTTTCAGGGTCAGCTACTTGCCGTTGCCCTACAAACTTACCGCAGCCCTACAAACTTACCGCAGGTTCCTGTGGTACTACCCACCATAATAATAACCATAATAATTGATAATGATATGATATTGATAATAGTAAGGACTAACACAATAGTAAATTTTTCTCTAGTATAATTGGATTTAATTAAGAGCTAGGATTGTTAAAATTTTTCATAAAGTGACATGAGCCATTTCTGTAATAGTAATTGTCTGTTCCTCCACTGATTTCCATATACCTGTTTAAAGTCATCATTTGAAAGGAGCCTCCGCCCACCAGGAGAAGACCTCTGGCATTGGCTGCTATGGTGCTCTGCAGAAGCGCTATTAAAAGTGAATCTTTGGATTTAGTTATCTTCTCTAAAATTATATCGAGTTCATCTGAGGAGTGGAGGGGCTTGATAGATTGAACAACATGCTCAGTAAATGTCGAAGTTTTTGATTTATTGGTGTGCAAAGATCCACTGCCATGGTTGCCTGAATCAGAAAACAATATTGTTATTGATGCCTGCCCATGAGCTTTAGCTTTGTCATTGTCAGATGATATATATTTGAGGCATATGCTTTCTGTTTCATTTGATGTTACAAAGGCTTTGTGGAGTCTTTCATTTCTCAACATGATGGCAATGTACTTCCTTCCATTCAAAATATTTTTTACAAATGACTGATAATAGTCCATGATTTTCTTACTCACAACAACTGTAGAGACTGGAGCTCTAAATTCTGTAGTCTTTATATATGAATATCCAGATCCACATTTAGTTCCCTGAAGGCGAAGGCGAAAGTGTCTGGATGAACTTATCCCTCTCCATTGCTGAAAGACTACGGACACCGCTGGAATTTGGACTCCAGTTCCTACAATTTGTTCCATTAAACCAGTATTAGAAATATTGACTGGCACACAAACAGTAAGTATCCTGAAGCCCGAAAGTTTAAACCAACGTAGTTGTGAAATTTCCTCAAAGGATTTGCAGTTTGCTGTCGGAAATAGTATTTGTACGTACACAATATCTTTGAAGCAATACTTAACAAAATATTCCCAAGTCACTAGCTTAGAGTGGCCATGCTCTACACTCCTGTTATTCCACTCATCTATATCGAAGTAGTCTTTGAAGGATGTTCGAGAGAAATTAGAGAAATGAAATACGCTCCCGCTCCCAGGTACTACTTCAGGTTCAACTACATTTTTGATACCTACTGAGCTGGCCCAGCATTGAAGATTGTATAAACTAGCTAGAGCACTACCAGACTGCTCCCAATAATCTAAACTCATTACCATCGCCTCAGTTGGCACCTCACAATAGTCGGAAGTAGAGACCGAAGTCCATCTAACCTTCTCTGAATTTTCAAATCTGTAGAACTGAAGTACATTTCCAAAAAATGAGAAGAGAAATAAAGTAAGTATGACAAGTAACTTTGTTCTATTGGTACAATCAACCGCTAAACAATGCAGAATCATTTTGAGAGGCATAGGTGCGCTTTCACTCTTACAAATGGACCGAAGTAACCTCAGGAAGCAATGTTCCTTATCCTTAGTATTTCCCCACCCACCACAATAGCTAAAATGCGGAAGTAACGTTTTGACAATAGCGCCTAAAGAATGATTTGACCTAGGAGAGGACTAGGTAGTTTGGCATAGAATTGAGGATCATCCACAAGGGGCATGACCAAATTATCTCATGAAATTTTGTATGTATTTTGCTATCTAACTTGAGGAATGTATTCATGAATAAATAAGAGTATGAATAATACAAGTGTGATTTTTTAAAGTAAATTCTTATTGTGTCTAAAAGTCGTGATAGCAAGTGCACATTAACTAAGCTAAATAGAAACAGAGGTAACTGAAATGTCAAATCATCGTTCATATACTGTACACCTATAACTTAGTTTTTGTGACTTTAGTGAGTGATTATTCTGACTCAACCACTTTATACTAACGAAGGACTGTTTTCCCTGTAGTTCAACAACTATTAACTCAATAGTTACAAGCAACAACATATTATATTTCAGCATTGATATTCTTTGTGATGAAACCTAGGTGGTTTTAAAGGTGAAGGTTGGGTGGAAAATGCAGCTGACAGTTGTTGTCACCGACTTCCAGAGACCATTTTAGTAGCATTGCAGCAACTTAATACACACAATAGCTTGGAGACAATGTCACATATAAGCGGTGAGCATACAGAATAAACAACAAGAAAACAACAACTACAACAAATGGCGGGCTCTAAATAGAGAATTAAGAAAAGTACTGTTTGCCATTGACCCAGCTAAATTAAACTTCAAAAGATGTACAGTGTGCTATCAGAGTTCTGTAAGATACTACCCTGTAGTCTGGCGCAGCCAGGCCCTTACCTAACCGCTAAGGAGAAAGGGTCTGGGGACAATCATGCACCTTGGCTGTTTTAGAGGAATGTGGTAGTGGTTGTCTAATTACTGTTACGGGCCCACGGTTTGCTGGACGAGCTGACCTGAGTACAGTCACAGAGTATTTTGCGCAAGTGCAGTAACCACCAACACTTTGATAGTTCAGGAACTTGGGCTCAGTTATGTACACTTGTGGTAAGATGCCCACTTATTTCACCGAGGGCTGCCTAGGAGACGACAAAAAAATGTTAACTAATCACAACCCAAAATCTTGGCTGCAGAACAGCCAAGGTGCATGATTGTCCCCAGACCCTTTCTCCGCGTAGCGGTTAGATAAAGGGTCTGGCTTCTCCAGACTAACTACCCTGAGTTCATCTTCAATCAAGAAATATTTTGGTACTTACACTGGGGATTGATAGATGGACTTGAGTATTACTCGCAAAAATGATTACATATATAGTTTTTTTTAGTTAGGGCACTCCACTAGAAAGGATAGTGAGCTAAAATGGAGGGTTCTCTTTGAGGGGCTACTTTTTTATTTTGAATAGAAGGAGCTAGAGGCCAAAGGGCTTGCCTGGATTCTTCCTTTATACCCTGACCTCCAGAAGGAGTTCAGAATGTGGTAAACTAAGGCCACAGATTTCATGTATGGAGAATGGCATTGAATTATGAACACGACCTCTATGTTGAAGTGGCCTGGCCAGACCAGCTTGGTTATACTTGTAGTAAAGCGTGGTCTGTATATGTGTTATATTTGGAATCCAGTCCAGATGGGCAGGACCAAGGATATTAATATTTTGTGATGGCCAGTGCAGGTTACATATTTGAACAGATCCTACATTTGAAATTGTGCTGAGTGCATTATGAGCATCAGTTAAAAAACAAAACAAAAAACAACTGGTTGTAAAGTCTTAAATAACTGACAATGATTATGTTGTGTTACTAAAAATGTTCTAAATTAATAATATAGTAGTTTGCATAAAAAATCTACTATTTTACAGTTGCTCCTTGGTACAAAGATCTTGGCCAATGCCATAAAGATTTTTAACATCGCAGTTATCTCATGCCCAAACTCCTGAACTAAAAACTAAAAAACAACAACACATTTCCCCCCTCAAACTAAGGTCTTCACATAGCGTAGGTGTTAGGTACTAGCTCTACCGAAAAAATTAGGCATTATAAAGATACTTGCAGGAGAAGTTCATGTGGATCAATTCACATTCGTTACCAGTGCTTGCGCACATTTTGTTTTAAATTTGCCAAGTAAAATCTACATCTGCTTCACTTGACCATACTTTAGACATGCCGCCTAGTAGAAATTCCTACACTTAAGGGTGCAGTACCACTTGAAACCGCAGCGCTAAACCGCAGACTGAGGAGTTATGCTATGCATTTATTTCTCGTTGTCTGTTCAATGTATGCTTACTTTGTTGTTGCAGTTGAAACAGACACCAACAGACAGCGCTTATAAACCAAGTTTCAAGAAAAAAGACCGATCAGGAACGGAGAAACAACGGTACAAACCTTAAGGCTATTCAGCGTAATAAAGGGGCGACCGTTGCAGTTACGAAGTCGATTTTTTTTTCCAGCGGTAGCCTAGGGGCTTCCCCACAACATTACAACGCCGTATTTTTGATATTAGTATTTGTTTTCCATTTTTTAAAATATTTTTATATTATTTTTTTTGTATACTATTTAAAAGAAAAAACTCGTTGTAATGTTTTTTAAAATGTGGCTTGTACCCTGTGTACAAAATATGAGTTCATTCTGGCTATCCAGTACTTCTGAATATCGATTTTTAGGTACGAAAGCTAACTATTGATTCGTATTCATTTGATTCTTCAACTCCGCCCCCCAACTCTGAGAGCGCAATTTATTGTGGGCAAAATTCCGGGTGGTGGCGGCTCTAATTAGAACTGGTAAGCAAACACAAAAGAAGAGTTACTGTGCGAGTGAGGCCCGCGGGGAAGAGTACAAGACTTCTGGAATGCAAAAGGGTCCTAGACGATGAAGAAGCGGCGGCGGATTAATGGCGCCTGGAGTCACTCGTTTAGAATAGATATATCACGGTTCACAGCTGCGACTTGGAAGGAAGAATCTGCTTTGGTGTCTTTGGAGAGCTTGATAGAAGGTTGGTGTAGCGGGTAGAAGTTAGAAGCAGTTTCAGTGTGTTAACTTCAACTTCTCAGGTATTTTTGGTGCTATTTTTTTTCTATCCCTGTTACTTTTGTGAGGATGAATAATAAATATATTGGCCCTGCTACTACACTGTAAAAAATGGGGTGTTCCACTACACCTTTAATGGGGTGTAGTGGAACACTTCTGTATTGTGGGGTGTTGTGCTACACTCTGAAGTGTTTGGTAACACTGTGGAGTGTAGCATGACACC
>WLWI01005970.1_pt1 | contig 10098 bp, 7 predicted proteins | sample 6701501 | NCBI WGS metagenome assembly WLWI01 (sample SAMN12718690, study PRJNA515312) | sponge metagenome | isolation source: marine sponge | host: Mycale hentscheli | place: New Zealand: South Island, Marlborough, Capsize Point | collected 2014-11-01
TTTGCTCACTTGAGGGCTTCCCTTTAGCTTGTGTGGCTTCCTCTTCCTGAACACATGCCTGTGGGTGTTTCTGTGGTGTCGCTTATACTTACTGCTTCCCATCACCAGTAGCTTATCTGATCAACAGCGTGGAGCTATCTCTTTTCCCGGGAAAACCATCAAAGTCAGCTGGTTGCGTGGGCGGTTCCCGCGCATTCTGCTAAAGCTGATGTTTCCTATGGAGTGACCTACTTCTGCGTCATATTTTCCCTATTTCCCAGTAAGATTAGACCGTAAATTTTGAGTTTCTTATTTATTGCCATCATGGAAGAACAAACTATATAAATACAAAAATAACTAATTGAAACTAAGAGCTCACTTACCAATTGTGCCATTTAAGCACACCTCTAGTAGCTAGTGATTTTTTTTGTCAATTACAATCTAATGGTAAATATTGGTACTTTATTAGAAAAAATAAAAGGTAAATTTTTAAACAATGCAAATAAAATATAAATAATTTATGAGCATAATATTATTGGTAAAACTAAAAGGAACTGCCATAAGCACACTATATATAACATAATTAGCATATTTTATCTAGCTAGCTAAGCTAGTTTTAGTATAAAATTAAAGATAATTGCCCTCATTTTAAGCGCTGTTAGAAGGTTAACTCACTGGTTTAAGATTTGCCCATTCCTCCTCTGCTCTGCCACTTCAACCCGCTCGTTCCACTCCTCATGAGCAGTAACCAGTTCAATAAAAGGGGGATACCCATATTTCCGCAGGGATACCCATAATTCCCGTAAATATAGGTACGGGGGTACCTATATTTCTGGAAATACGGGTATGGGGGCACCAATTTTTTCGTAAATATAGGTACCGGGACACCCATATTTGGGGATGACACCGGAGCTCAATGAGAGGTTTATAATTCAAGGGCGTGGCCGACTAAGCTTCTAGACACTGACTTATGCTTCGAGGGGAAAACTTCGGCCTATAGTTGAGAACCTATGCTAATAATGAAATAAAGGTATCAACATGCTAAAAAAAAAGATAAAAATATGTAAACTAGCTAACGCGACTAAGATGAATACAAAAGTTTGTGCATCTTAATGGTTCACATTGACAACTCGAGACATTGACAAGAAGGCGACATCGACGTTATCTGTTCATGCAGGCGCCTTCTAGTCTTCAGCACTTATAGTTAAAGTTTTTACACTTTTAGCGACTCACTGAAGTCAAAGTATACTCGCGATTCGTCCGCCGCTGCGAAGAAGAGCGCTGTGATTAGGGGTTCTTGTAGTCCACTTCCGTTAGTAGGCATTTGAACCTAAGGAAGTTCACGCATTTAGGTCTTTCCCCATGATTAACTTGCTTGGCTAGGCCGGGATGTTCATACAAATACAACACTATCATCATCATTTTGTTTCATTTGAACTTGTCTAAATGTCAGTATTTGCTTCCTTAGTTATTTACAGGTTTTAAAATCTGAAGAAAAAAACTTGGATTGATTGATATGGAGAACTCGCAGATTTGTTCTGTGATACTATTCTTAATATTGTCATCGAGATGCTTTGTACTTTCACAAGGTGGTAAGACTATCTATCATTATTTGCCTGTTGCATCACTGATTTTTTTTGTTTTTGTTTTTGAATAGTTAGAGATTGTCACATTGCCCTATCAGTTCTCAGGCTAATACTATGCAGTAATGGCGTAAGAATTGAGCCTTTTTTCTGCGCTACATTTAGAAGTATTAATAACATTGAATACTGTCCATCATCACATATAATTTTTAATCATTTTATTATGATGACTTTGGATCGTTGAGTGAAGTAAAGGCTACTTTATTGATCATATCACTGCAAGTGTGCGTTTTTAATCAAACAGTTTTCAGGTTGTTAACCTTTTAAGCTTATACACTTTTCAGAGCAAGGTATTGTTGCCATGTGCTGATGGTTTTATTACTGATAAATAAATTGTAACTCTTTCAATATTGAATATGCTAGGTAGATTCTAATAGTGGTGTAGTAACTAAATTAATTGCTGCAATGATGCAAATTAGCTATGTGCCATGTTTACTTGTATTAATCAGTAAATATTTGAAGCAAAAAAACAACTTTTTCCACATAGAAAATAATAACTTCATAACATTTAAGTTAAGGATAACATTGTTATTTAATTAGAACCCTACAATCATGGTGTGTGAGAGATTTCCAGGTTTTGTTACTGACACTAGATCAGACTCATGGGATTCATATTATCTGATTTCATACACCTAATTTAATACCACAAGAAATTAATAGAACTCCTCAGTCTACAATTCATAGGATAACATGTGACCAGTGAATATATGTATAGACAGAATACTAGGTGAGCGAGTCTCAATAATAATTTAGTTTAGCAGTTCAATATGTGAAACATAAATTTAGAGTACACTAGATTTAGAATAAACTAGTTACAGCAGAGTTACTACTACTTATATGTAACAGAAACAATGAGTACACTTTCTAAAGTCTAGTAATTATTTTTAATGGACTTTATCTAGTGAGGCTTGTCACCAGACAAACAAAAAATAATTGTCAAGATAAATTGAATGCTTGGCTATATAAATATTTACTTACAGCAGTCGCTTTAAGTAAACCACAGATAAACATCATTCTATTACCGAGACCACACAAAACAACTTAAAATTATAGAGACCACAGAAAAACAACTTTTCAATGTGTTTTTTTCTCAGGCATTGAGTAATTAGCAGCTGTAGGTTACTTGAAGTCTCCCATTGGCTTAGTGAGTTTTATTGCCTAGAGATGAGTTTTGAAGCCATTCCTGATCATGTTATCATGATCTGACATGTTAATATATACTGAATAATGATTGAGCTAAAATTAAACAAGAGAACCTATTTTGACCCTATACTGAAAATTCTAAATATTTAATACATATGGGTTTAAATATTTTTATACTTCATGAGTGATATACACAAAATCTTTATGCATTAACTAGGGAGTTAAAAAAACAACAACATAAGGGCTTTGAAATATTCACATACAAAGGTGGGGAATTATGGAGAATTGTGAATGTAGCTACAAAGTATTAAACATTGTAAAAGCTTCCACATTCTAGAATTAACCTCTATATAAAGCAGTCTTGGTATTAATATTGATGAAAGACTGCTATGGGCTATAGAGATATCACATCATTAATTATTCAAAAACTGACTTTTGACTTCATAATAACAACACCCATAAGTAATGTTTCAGCATGGGGTAGTACATAGGTCATTTTTGGCTTACTAAAATGTATTGCTCCATTTTTTTTCATACAAAAAAATAGCATGATTAGTTAAACATTTGCATATCTTCTGGCAGCCTGGGTTCACTATAGCATTGGAATTTATATATTCAATGTGAATGTTACTGCAATAATTTTAAAGATAATTAAAGTTAAGAAGAAAATCATTAGCTTTGATTTGGTGTCTTTTTATCCTGATCTCTAGTGGAACTAGTAGAACACAATTGATGGCAAAACATGATAGAAGATTCATACTCCAGTTGAAGATATGCTTTACTAATTCTTAATCTTGTGTTTGTATATTCTAATTAATTTATGCTTTAGTCACAATACAATTGGTTAGAGTACATTTTTTGCTGTGTGTTATTAGTTCCTCCTTCCACTGGCCTGTACTTCTCATTGAATGAAGTTATCTACAATCCTGGATCCTCCATTAACATTACTGATATTGGAGAACAGCCAGGAGATCGTAATCTAGCTGGATCTACATTAGTTTGTGTCACTACTAATGTCAATACTGGATGTTGTAGAGGTAGAGATAATCCTAATGGAGGAGGTATTGGTGGCTGGTTAGATCCTAGTAACAGACCAATTCCGGCTCCTTATGCACTTGGTGGTGCTACTAATGTGTTTACTCGCTATTTCTACACAGAACAAGTGAGACTAGCCATAATAGGTGGACCTCCATCAGGACCTCTGGGAGTATACACATGTGTGGTGCCTGATGTGAATGGAGTGGATGTGTCTGCTACTATTACAATTACTGATAGAGCAGGTATTGTTAGTCCTGTCAACAACACATAAGACATTCTTTGACACATAATAAGCAAGTTATTTTGATCACCATAGCAGTATTAATTATTGAGTTTATGGACTACTCAACGTTCAGTTTTATTTCCAACAGAGTAGCTAAGATTGAGCAAACCAGATAATAAGAAGGCCATAAACTCAAGAGTAGTATCTGAAATCTTAAAAATGACTGTTTCGAATCATTTATGATAGTATGATACTGAAATCACAATTGCTGGTAATTTACTCAATATTTTAATGCTTAAAAGTATTTTTCCATTTATACAGTATGCCATTGATAATACAGCTGCTTTTTTTAATTATAACATCAGGATTCACATTAGTGACAAATACATTTTCTTTTTTCTGCAATTTTCCAAAATTTCACATTGATTATTACTTATTTGGATGGATATTCTTCAAATTCATTATCTAATAAATATGTACCTAGCCATACCAAAACAATCCCTTAGCATTTCCTCACTCGAGTCAGTTATAAAAGCTTTTCAAATGTATTTTCTTTGGTTAATACTAACCGTATTGTGTGTGTGGACATTTGTCTATATAGAAATGTTTGTCACTATAAGTAAACCGCAGATAAACATTATTCCATTTCTGAGACTACACAAAAAACAACTTTCAATATTTCTTCTCAGGTTTTGAGTAAATAGTAGCAGTAGGTTACTTTAGCAAGGCTTTCAGCTACAAAACAAGATATTATGGAGAATAGTAAATTACAAGTATAAAACATGGTAGGAGCTACATCACTCTAGGATTTGTAATGCATATGGAGTGCAGAATTCGGTATATTTATTTAATACACATGGACTGGTGGTGTGTTCTTGCACTAATGGCAAGTGAAATGGCCTATCTACATTTATACACATGGACTGGTGGTGTGTTCTTGCACTAATGGCAAGTGAACTGGCCTATCTACATTTTATACAAGCTTATGAAAGATCATTGTTTTAAAAATTAATTAATGTATGAGTGAGAAAAAAGTTAAGAACATCAATATTAATCAAATATAATTTCTGTCCTCATCTTGAAGGTCCAGTACAGTGTTCAGCAGCACTTATTGTTGATGTGTTTAACCTTGTAAACAGTTTGCTGAATTATAGCTACAGGTGATTCATCTGTGTGGCTAAGAAGTAGTGGGTTTTAGCAGTTCTTTAGTAAGGGGTTCTCGTAGTCTACTTCTGTTAGTAGGCATTTAAAGGTTAGGAAATTAAAGCGTTTAGGTCTAACCAGCCTGCTTTGCGAGGCCAGATCTTCTTACCAATATGCTATCATCGTTATTTTTTCCATTGAAGTAGTCCATATGCTAGTTTTGGTTCCTCATAGTAGCTAATTTAAATGTTAAAAATCATATGAAAAAACTTTGGATTGAGGTATATGGAGAACTCGTTGATTAGTTCTGTAATACTTCTCTTATTGTTGTCATCAAGATTCTTTGTGTTTCACAAGGTTGGACTACGTATCATATTTTGCATCACTGTTACTATTTCATAGTTGTTTACACTGCCTTTTAGTTCTCAGGCTAATACTGTATACTAATTGTGAGGATTGAGCCTTATTCCTGTAGCTAATACATTTAGAAGTCTAAATAATATTTTAATTTATCGTACATCTATGTACATATAAATGTTCTTCAATCAATTAGACCGGTTATAGACCATGTCAATATAAGTGCTGTGTTTTTAACACTACAATTTCAGTGACGGAAGAGCAAGATATTGCTGTAATATCCTGATTTTATGATTTTTATTATTGACAAATAAGCTGTACTCTTTCAATGTTCGAATATGTTAGGCAGATTCAAAAAGAGGTGCAGTAACTATAATTAGTTGCTGCAAGGATGCAAATTATGTGCCTAGTATTTACGTTTTAGGACTGAGTAAATAATTAAGCAGAAACTTATTCCACATTGAAAAAATAACTTCATAATAGCTATGTTAAGAATAACATTGTTATTTAATTATAATCATAACAAACATGGCATGTGAGGACTGCCAGGTTTGGTCACTGACACCTGGATTTCACATTTTCTGATTACTATACTTTCTATCTTCACTCTTATTGTAGTTAACTGCACAACAAATGACATTTGTTGTTTTTTGTAAACAATGTTTACTGTAAATTAATATTGAGATATCTTGTGTTCTTCTTCCATTGGTCGGTACATCTCATGGAATGGTGTTTTCTACAACTGATCCTCCATTAACATTGCTGATATTGGAGAACAATCAACAGATTGTACTCAAACTGGATCTACATTAGTTTGTGCCATTACTAATGTCAATACTCAGTGTTGTAGAGGTAGTGCGATAATCCTAATGGAGGAGGTATTGGAGGCTTGTTAGATCCTAGTAATACTCCAATTCCTTCTGCTGGGGCACTTGGTGGTACTTCTAAAGTATTTGTTCACTATCTCTACACTGAACAAGTTAGACTAGCCATACTAGGTGATACTCTATCAGGACCTCTGGGAGTGTACACATGTGTGGTACCTGATACGAATGTCTCTGTATTGTGAGTCCTATCAACAACACATAAGAAATTCTTTGACATTTAGCAGAACAATCCCCTAACAGATTCTTCATCCAAGTCAGTGATAAAAAAAGTTTTTCTAATGTATTTTGCCTGGTTAATACTGACCATATTGCGTGCATGAACATTTGTCGATATAGAGAATATATACATCAACACTACTGGAATCATAACAACATATTATGTCATCAGAGATTTTTAGATGTGTTTTTAGTTTCATGTATTGGTATTTAAGGAAGTTGCCCATGTGACTTAACCATGAGCCATGTCATATCCATGTTCCTGCTCTCCCTCGTGTCGTAGTTTACCCCAGTCAGTTCTTTCACAGTTGATATTAATATGCTCACATAGAAAACTATTATATCACAAGTTGTTGTTCAGTCCTACCTCATCCAGTAGAGAGGAAACCATTTGTTTTTATACTTCACATGTGAACTATTTTTATATCCAGAATACCTTTATAAGTATCATGAGTGGCTTTTGACGATTGAGCTAAGGATTTACTGTGCTGCTAACTATTCTTAAACCTTAATAAAGACAGATGTAAGAATCTAAATTGCACAAACAAATTGTGTTTTTACAGTTTTTAGTAATCTCACATGTTTTAACTCATTATGAAAGTAAAAAGGATCTATGATGTGTTTATTTGTCACTAGTACACATCACTCTCTGGCTTGTTCACAATATGTGTAATTGATGTCACCATAGTATGTAATACTAAGGTTCTATATAGTAAGTGTACAATAGTTAAGTCAGATGTTAGAAGTCAGGTTAGAATTGTGCTATTTTGAGTTAAAACTCAATATGTCTTGCATTCTTCAACAATGTCACCTTATACCTTACAGCTTCTACACAGCCATATAATACATTCCCAGCTTCTACACAGCCATATAATACATTCCCAGCTACTACACAGCAATATAATACATTCCCCGCTACTACACAGCTATATAATACATTCCCAGCTACTACACAGCCACCCTCAACATCAGAAACTACAAGTCCTCCATATTTAATGACTTCTGCTCCTGCACCCAGTGTGACACTCACTCCATCCTTGACTTCTGTGATGGGATCAGATGTCAGCCTTAACTGTTCCAGTGACCTATCTGGTACCTTTATGTGGAACCATCTGAGTGGTAGTGACCTGCTGTCAGATCCTAATATAGTTATCAGTAGTTCTGCTATGGAGAGTGTTCTCACTATGTCATCCATACAGACCTCTCATGCAGGAACATATACATGTACCATTAATACTGGACAAGCCAGTAACTCTCAGAACTCTGCTGTCACAGTTCAATGTAAGTTAGTCCATATGCTAATTAGGTAGTAATAATTTGCTTGAAAAGATGACGTATATACATTATTTTACAATATCTCAATTCTTTCACATTCATGTTAATATAGTCTTATATCCTTATGAATCTCTGTTTTCATCAATTAATAACAGTGAAGTGATGTACAGTTTCCACCTTTCTGTAGTAAACAATAATTATATAATTTCCATTTGTCTAGTTTATTTTATTGAAAAGCAGATATTGATAGATCACTGTAATTAATTCTTCCACTGAGAGAAAGCAACAACACTCTTGTAAACTTGGTTGGATCACAGAGTAATCGTGAGACTAGTAAAATATTGCAGTTTTGGAAATACAATTTAAAGAGCTATCTCTCCTTTATAACTTAATTAGCCATCATTATACTGAGCTATATTAAAAAATAATATATTATACACAGGTATTAATAGGCTTGTTAATAAGGCTATAATTAAGCACAGCATGTTGAGTATCATTTATTATATCCACTAATAATTAATTTTAAATTGTTTGTGTTGGTGTTAAGTAATGCCACCACCTGCTGTCATGGTAACATCTCCAGTAGTATTAGTGGATTCCTCTCAAGTGTTAACCTGTGTGATCACATTGGCAGACATGTTGGACTCTGGTGTGCAGCTGCAGGTAGTGTGGACTGATTCAGATGGTACAGTCATATCTGGGAGTACTCCTACTGGAGCTGGTACCTCTTACACTAGTCAAGTTACTCTGACGAATGTGAAATATTCAGATACTGGAAGTAACTACACATGTACAGCTAGTCTCACTTCATCTGCTGCATTCGTGGAAGCTAGTGCTAATGTTAGTAACTCCACTATCCTGTCTTTACAGAGTAAGTTTACAAATTTATTTTTTTGTAGTGTGTGAGTAGATAATATATTTTTGCAATATGAACTATAATTTAGTTTACTCAAAGCAATATTGAGAATGATTAGGGTTCAAAGTCTTTCATCGCATTACTTGTTCATTAGTTGTGAGCTGATGACAGACTTTGAGTCTGAATTATTCTCAAGTTGAACAATTACTAACTGGAGTTAAACTTGAAACATATGTATTGTAGTTAGAGCTCCTTCAAATGTGGTAGTAAGTCCAGTGAGAAATGGAGGAGCTATGGACCTCGTCTGCTCTATTACATTGGATAACACATTGCCTTCTGGTGCAATGGTCCAAGTGATGTGGACTGGTCCAGCAGGTCCACTCAGTGGTGCTGCACAATCTGGTACTGGTACTGACTTCACTAGTACACTTAGTATCACATCTGTATCTGTATCTGATGCTGGTACCTATACTTGTGATGTCTCTGTTGTATCCAGTACTCAGTATCTTATTTCTAGTCCATCAACTGCTGGATCTATCAATGTCACTGTACAAAGTGAGTTAAAACATCTTAGAAGACATGATTATAGTTCTTGCTGATCTTTGTGAGAATTGAATTTAAACTTGCAATTTAAGTGCAATTGAAGGGTGATTGGATATAGTTATGTGCATGCACTGCAAATACAGGATGATTGCTTAGAATGATCGCTAGCTTACATGTTGCTTGTGTGGGTAATTGGAAAGTTACTGACTGCAATACCTAAGTGACCCTACCCTTGTAGAAGTTGGAAAATGCAGCTGCTTAATATATTTTTCCTGTTACTCAGTGTTGCCCATTAGTCATTCACTAGAGCTAGTTGGTTGTGACTCCCAGGACTTGACAAGTCAATAAATACTTCACTAACAGGCAAAAATTAAATTGAGGCTAAGGAGAATATAGCTTGGATGAAAATCACTCAAATCCCATTTTACAAATTATAGTTATTTCTTCAGCAAGTATTCTTTAGGATTTACTGTAAACTATGGCCCTAAGTTATAGTTATAAACCAAAATTGAGGTTTGTATGCGATTTATAAACTCCGAGACACGAGGGCACAGCCCGAGTGGCGAGGACTTATAAATCGAAATACAAACCTAATGATTTTGGTTTATAACTATTTTATAGCCCAAACATAAACAACGAGCAAAGTATAGCGTTAGCTATCTTAGTATTAATTGTATTAAAGTACCCAAACTCTTCATTATTCCATTTTGCTTTGATCTGCCTTCCACCATAATTATGGTTGCTAAGAACTATATCAGACTTTTCCCCGCTAATACATTTTCTTACGAGCATACC
>WLWI01005971.1_pt1 | contig 10096 bp, 5 predicted proteins | sample 6701501 | NCBI WGS metagenome assembly WLWI01 (sample SAMN12718690, study PRJNA515312) | sponge metagenome | isolation source: marine sponge | host: Mycale hentscheli | place: New Zealand: South Island, Marlborough, Capsize Point | collected 2014-11-01
TGGCGCCTGACATACTAACTAGTGCAAATTAGGAGTGCAGTAGCATAAGGTAGTTTTATCCATGGTTTCCCTCTCCTGCTCTCTTTTTCTTGAGCCATCCTGGCCTGTTTTTCTTATTCCTCTTTCAACTCATAGATTCCCTTCTCCTCTTCTGTCTACCTCTCCTGCTCCCCAGTATCTCTGTCCTTTCTATGTATTTTCTTTCACTTCTCCATTGAAGTAGTTACATCAGTCAGCTGTTTCTCACCTGCTTGTATTTTTATTGACCCTTGCATTCTCCTGCTTCTCTGCCTCTCTTATACCCATTATGGTTAGCTACTGTAGATGTTCACTCTTTACCAACTCAGTTCAGTGACCCAGTGTTCAGTTTTTAATAAGGCACTTCAAGAAACTCAAAGCTGTTAGGTCCCGACGGTTTAATGGTTTGTGTGCGCACTCCACAATTGACAGCCGGTTCAAACCTGAGATGGTAGCTTTTTTCTGCCATTTCCCCCCGATGGTAGCTTTGGTAGCTTTTTTCTGCTATTTTCCCCCCGTGTCAAACGCTTGTCTCAATCAGGTATTGACGACACTTTACCAACTAATTATTCATAAGTACACACCATCATCGTCGGTCACCACAAGCATATTATTATACAGATTATGTGAAGTGATAAATTAATAAATTAGAGATGAAAAAAAATCCACAGATAAAAATAAATCTTTGATGAAAATTTCTGTTGGTCTGTTGAGAGTGAGACTGTAGCATAGCAGTATCCCTTAACAGTATAAATACAGAATTGAAGTGTTTGTCTGTCGGCTGGTTGTTGTGGCTCAGTGGTTTGAGCACTTGTGCATTAAGCAAGTGGTCCTGTGTTCGAACCCCCGGTGACATCCAAAACTTTAAAACTCTGTATTGTTAAAAACATCAGCCAATGAAAGAGAGAAAATATCTAAATATTATTATTACTACATGTAACTACTACTATTTTTATCATTTCTATAACTACTACTACTACTACTACTACTACTATTCCACGTATGAATAACCGGTGGTATTAACCACACCCACTGGTCTAGTAGTGCAGTGCTATGAGCTTATTGTGAATAACTTCTCCTCCCTCCTACTCCCACTTTCAGAGTTTCCCTGGCACAACAGCATTGAGTACTCCACTCTTAGTCTTTGCCTCAATGGCTTTATATTATTTTGGCTGAATGGAAAATGTCGCCTGATTGACCTCTCTCGTGATGTCATCTCTGAGAGGCAAAGAAGTCACAGGTGTGGTTACACTTGAATTGGGTATGAGGTCACCTGGCTTCACCATAAACACACGTTTTAACCACTTGGTAAAGGGTTTCCCAGGTGTTGCGGCTATTTCCATACTGCATCCATGCAGATTAAGAATTTCCTAGGAGTAACTATTGACCACCATTACCATAAGAGCACTGCAGCTCAAACCACGCTTTACCATATAGTACCTGTGAGCCTATACAGTCTCTAACTCTTGCCACCAATTAAATCTTTAACTCACAAATTCTACTTATACTATTTGTATTACGGCTAATGTCATTAAAATTGTTGTGACTTTCTCCCTTTCCTACCTCCTTCTTCTCATTCTTCTGTTGTAGCTGTCAGCCATATTGTGGAAGGCAACAAGCACAGTGTCCTGAACCTTCTCTGGCACACCATCTGCCACTATCAGATCACAGACGCCGGCCACGGTCCAAAGTCACTCCTCCTAGACGTCATTCAGGCATGCCTCCCAGAAAAAGCCATTTCAAACTTCACCACCGACTGGACCAACGGGTTCGTCCTTTCAACACTCATCAACTTCTGCGACTCCTCGCTCATCATAGACCACAAGTATCTCGATGAAGATTATGCGCTGCAGAATGTCGAAGATGCTCTGAAGATTGCCAAGGAGAACTTGGGAGTGCCACACCTCCTGGATGCAGACGACATGGCCACAGAGAAGACAGATGAGAGGAGTATAATGGTGTATCTGTCTCACTTCTGCGTGGGGCCGCAGTCTCCGATACAAAAGAAGTTCCTCGAGTGGATCCAGAAGGTGGCCGGAGACGAGTCCATCACGAATTTCTCTGACAACTGGATCGATGGGAAGAAATTGGGAGCACTTGCTCAAGCTCTGTCCCCGGATGGTTTCGGCGACCTTGAGGGAGTCGGTGGAAAAGGTGTCAGCAACGTATCATACTGCAAAGAAGTCATGGAGTCTGCCGACCAGCTGCTGGGCATAGACATGACAATAACACCAGACAATTTCGCTCGCCATTCCTTAAACCCGGTCCTCCGCCTCCTCTACTTGATGCAGTTCTATTTCTGTGCCAATGAGGTCCAAGTTGGCAAACTTCAAGTCCCCAAAGAGCCGGGCCCGGGAGCTACTGTATGGCTAGACATCACGGTGCCCATGGATGCCGCTAACAAAATACATGCCAGTGCTGACGGGAAACTGGCGGGAAACGTTCCAGTGGAAATACAAGAGACTGATGATGGCCATCAAATTCAATTCAATGCGGAAGTCCAAGATAGCTACACACTCAATGTAACGGTAGGAAACCTGCGGGTAAAGGGCTCTCCATTTCTGATCGATCTGACACCTCCTGATCCTAGTCTAGTGACGGTGATGAATATCAGCGCACTCCCGAAGAAGGCGGGGATTCCAATTATACTCACACTGAACACGGCAGAAGCCGGTCACGGGGGAATCACCGCAGAGGCACTGGGAGCAGACGAGGAAGATGAGGTTCCATCATCAGTGGACGAGATGGGACATTCCATGTACAAAGTATCGTTCATTCCGATGCAGGCAGAGAAGTACACGCTGGATGTGAGGATGGACGGACAGCACATCAAGGGATCACCGTTCTCCTTTGACCTTTCAGGCCTCATCCACCCGGAAGCTGTGCAGATCGAGCGACCAATCAAAGGGGGCGTGGGAAATCCGGTCAGAATACCTATCAACATGGGCATGGCCGGCAACGCCAAGCTGGAGGCGCGGTGTGTGGGTAAGAAGACGGGTGAAATAGAAGTGACCTATGACTCACCGTCACAACCGACAGAGATAAGTTTCATACCTCCCGAGGAAGACGTATACACCGTATCAATCATCTTCGATGGTACTGAGGTCATTGATTCGCCTTTTGAAGTTAATCTCATTCCCGTTCCGCCAGACGCCAAGAGCGTCCGACTTGTGCGGCCGCCTTCCAACTCGGTCAAAGGCCAAGACCAGATAAGAATGGGATTTAACACAGCAGATTCCGGAGATGGGGCGATGACAGCGAGTTGTAGCGGAGCTAAAGTGGGGGATATACAAGTGACTATAAACACAGTATCGCCTGATGAGTACGAGGTATTGTTCACGCCCACTGACAGCGACGAGTACACGGTCAACGTCTTGTGGGCCGATGATCATGTTTCAGGATCTCCATTCCGGATGCGGCTCAAACCGAAGGACTACCCGGAGCCAACAAAATGCGAGGTACATGGCTTTCCCTCGTCTGATAAACTTCTACTTGTCGGTGAACCGTTCTCGTTCAAGGTGGACACCAGGAATGCCGGCAAGGGAGTCCTGGACGCCATGGTGGAGGTGAGTAAGCCGATCCGCAAGCAAGAAGATGACCAGGTGTCCATGATGTCTACTACCACCAGAGACTCCGATACCATTAGCCGAATTACAGCCATGGAAGAGGACCGTGAGCTCGAGCCAATAGCCGAAGATAGAGAAGTGCAAGTCGGGCAGGAGAAAGTCATGAGAATCAGAGCTAACAGCAGCTTAGGAGGAGGAGGAGGAGAGAGAAAGAGGAGGCTGGACCATGCCGAGAGTAAAACTAGTGTCAGTGAACTAGAGTGGGCCAGAGAGATGGACGTAGACAACATACTGGAGTTTGAAGACGAAGAAACGGCCAAGCTTACTATAGAGCAAGAGGAGGAAACCGCTGGTATTTATAAAGTCACTTACCTCCCTGTCATTGAAGGAGTACACACTGTAAACGTATACTGGTCTGACATGCCACTCCCACATTTTCCAATGTCAGTCAAGGTCGTCAAGCCACAGGTTGCTTTTTACAAAGAGCCTGTGGCCGTTGAGGTGCACACATCCTACAAGAGGAAGCAGCTGAAGACGAGAGTTGACTTGCATGACGGGGGAAACATCAAGGGCATCCAAGTCAGAATGGACAAAGTAAAGACCGGCCATTACTTCTTGGTGTTTACGCCACCGCATCCTGGGATCTACCTCCTGCACGTCTCTGCTAAAAAGAAGTACCTGTCTTCCAGTCCGTATATCATCAACTACCTGAAGCCCGCCGGACCACTAAATGAACAAGTGAAGGTCAATAATTTGTCCGACCGTGCCTACATCGGTCAGCCATTTTCATTTCTGGTAAAGGCCGAAGATTCCAGCAGTCTGCATAATCTTCTCAGTGTATCGCGTCAGGATCAGCAGCAAGGAGACGATGAAGAAGAAACAGGTCCAGTTCAGCTAGAACCAGTGCAAGACGGATCAGTGAGAGTAATCTTTACTCCCAGCACATCCGGAGAAGAGAAGGTCACGGTGAAGGTGGGAGGTGCCCCAATCCCTGGTAGTCCTTTCATGGTAACTATCCTGGAGGAAGAAGGAGATGACGACACTGTCACTCCTTGTGTAAGTCCACCAGTCGAACCACCCATCCATGTAGAGGAGAAGAAGGACAAAACCAAAAAGAAGAAGAAAGAGAGCTTCTTTAGTGTGAATCTAAACGACCAAAAGTTCACTGTTGGTACCCCGTGCAAGTTCAAAGTTGACTGCAGGGAACTCAGAGGAAGCGGAAACTTCCAAGTCATGTGCAAACCGTCTGCAGCAGCCGAGATATCCGTCACAGACACCTCCGAACCCAAACTTCATTCTGTAGAAGTCATGCCCAAAAAGCCGGGCAAGTGTGAGCTTACGGTGCGACAGGGTGCGGAGGACGTCCCTGGTAGTCCCTTCGGACTCCACATCCTGGCTCGGGGCAGTGCCGATAAATGCGTACTACTTGAAACTTCCGATTATCCTCAAAGCAACGGTGATGAGAAGATATTTGCAGTCTCTACAAAAGGAGCAGGTAAGGGCAGGTTGACTGCTTTTATCAAGAGCCTTTCCACCGACAAAGAAATTCCAGTGACAGTGGAGCTGGAGTCTAAACATCTCCACCTCCTAAAGTTCACGCCATCAGAAGGGCTCAACTACACCCTCACCATTCGGTTCGATGAAATTGACATCACAGGATCTCCATTCAAGCTACTCCTTGGTAACCCATCCCTTACCACAGTCGAGGGGAGTGGCCTAACCAAGGCGTGGTCCGGGAGGAATAACTCTTTCTACGTTTTCTCTGATAATTCTGGACCAGGAGAGCTGACGGTGTACATAGAGAGCGAAGAGGAAGACTTGTTCAACACGAAGGCATCAAAGGTCGAAGCAACTGTCACCCAGCTGGAAGAGTTCAAGCACGAGGTTACGTACCAACCTAAGAATCCTGGCATTTACTGGGTGAGCGTGAAATGGAAGCATGTCCACATACCAGGGAGTCCGTACAAGGCATTCTGTTTGAAACCACTCAGTCCTAACCAATTATCCATTGCTGACCCCGCCCCTTTTACTCACCACGAAAAGCCCGCCAAGTTCCTGGTGGTTGTGGACAAGACCATCCACGAAGATGACAAGCTCACAGTGGCTATGTACGACAGTGACAACAATATGGTGCCAGGTGAGGTAACCAGGAGAAATGATACATCTTACTCCATGACTCTTAGGCCGCCCAAGCTTGGCTCCTATTCAGTCTTTGTGTTATGGGACAAACAGCACATCATTGGTAGCCCTTTCCAGATCGAAAATGTAGAGCCTCCCAAGGCAACAGAACTTACTATCGACAATGTGCGCGAAGAGGACGGCACTGTGACAGCACGCATCAACGGTCCTTTGCTGTCGTTCAGATATGGGCAACTTATGGCTTACCTTACCATGTACAGAAGCGAGGAAGATTCCTATCTTGCTAGCGATATCCACACTGATGTTGAAACTCGCAGTCACAGCGAATCTCTGGTGAAATTCACGCCTGACCCCAAGCAGAAGTACCAGCTCAACATCTGGTACGACTCCGAGCACATCAAGGGATCCCCGTTCGCACTGGTCTCCACAGACGCCTCCCAGTGCCGCTCTAGTGGAATGGGACTCAAGCAAGCTCAAGCTCACCGCTCTAACAAATTCACAGTTTTCACCGAAAATGCCGGCCATGGAGAGCTACAAGTAAATATTTCCGGACAGGTGGACGAGGGTGATGATGATGGGGGGAGTCTTGACGTCACACCGGAGGTTACGTCACTTGATAACGGTAAAGTTCATAACGTCAGCTACGTTGCTCCTAAGCCAGGCCGCTACTCCATCTCAATCCAGTGGGACAGGCAGCATATAAAAGGCAGTCCATTTGAAGTCATGTGTTGTGACCCACTGCGCTACAAAATACTCTCCCCACCTCGCGAAACCATTCTAACGAGGCCACTCAAGTTTGGCATAAGGCAAGCCAGCCAGCCTCCGAGCCACGAACAACTAGTGGCCTTTGCCAGAGGCAGGGATGGAGCTCGTCACCAGGGCAACATAACCAGGGGCAAAGACAGAGACCTTATCTGTTCCGTTCTTTCCCCCGAGCTGGGCTTGTATCTGGTACAGGTTCAGTGCAATGGATTCGAAATTGACGGCAGCCCATTCAAAATTAAAACTTTGCCCTCTCCCGTGCCAGCTAATGTAGCCGTTTCTGGGCCAGGCCTGACAGACGAATGTTTGGTGGGGGAGAAAGGAACTTTCAATATCGATGTTACGACAGCCGGATACTCTTTCATTTCTCTGAAGGTCCAGGGGCCACAGAATGGATTCAGAGTAGATCTCAATCAAGATCAAGACAGGAAAGGTGTGGTCATTGCTGAGTACAACCCCGCCTACCCCGGCACCTATTCGTTGAACATTTTTTGGGATGGCAAGCACGTGCCCAACAGTCCTTTTACAGTCCATGTGAAGGAAGCCATCCAATCAACTACCCCCACAGCTGTAACCATGGAAAGTGTCAGGTGAGTGGGTAAGGGATAGGAGGTGGCAGTCTCGAGTAACACCAATAGGGCACATTCTTCACTTATAATTATGTGATGATTTTTACCAAGTAACTCACGAAGAAGAAGCATACACATGGAGTACGGTTAATTGAATACCTAATATAACATTAAATAGTAGACAGGGTTGTTGCTTCTTTTCAAAGGAAGTTTAAACGACGTCAAATTGACATTGTTGAAATTTCACTGAAGGCTTTTCATTGTCATACCCATGAAAGTGATTAAATTGATGAAGATTTAGGGGCAAATGTCTATATTAAAATTGGGGGGGGGGGGGGAGGAGGGGAGGGGCTAATAAAGGGAAGCTACAAATACAAAAAAAATATCTCTGGTAGACTGTATATATAACAACTCTATTTATATTTATTTATATTTGTGTGATTGTGTGTGTATAATTGTAGGAGTTCTGACACATGAAGCCCCTCCCACCCACTGACACCGCATCAATCTCCTCAATATTGTCCTAGAATTTCATTTTTTAAAAACAAATTTTATATCAATCTAAACTAGATAATAAGAACATGCCTAGATCCTATTTGTATTGTGTGTCAACAATTTGTGAACCTTGTAAATATTGTAGTTGATATTATATAAATTCATTACAGAGAACGCTGACTCAGCACTAGTGTTTTGAACCACGGATTGATTTCAGCATTCTTGTAGTTCAACAGGAACTTCACATAGTGACCTTTGACTCTCAGCATGATATATGCGGCCTTGCTGAAGTTTGTTGGGTCGGTAAGGCACGTCACACTTGAGAGGGGCGTGGTCACCGTCCTATACGTGCCCAGAGGCGTGCCTGTGACAAGCTGCAGTGTTTGTGTAGCCCGGACAATTGTCACCGACTTGACCATCCTCCATGGAAACAAGAAAGTGAATGCGCAAAACGTGCAACCAGCCGCCATGCAGAGGATGGACAAGAATACCCGGGACTTATGAGAGAGCAGCCAAGAATTTAACACCTTGGCCATTTTAGCGTTCTTCCCCGCCACCTCCCGTACCTCTGAGTCTTTAGATCCTTGGTTTGTATCTTTGTCCACTCGTGATTCTTTACCTTCAGAAGCGTTTAGCTCTTGACTGGCAGGTTTCTTCCTGTGCCGTTTCTCTTTGACCATCTTCACCATGTTGTCGGGATTCACCCAGGTCAGGGAGAAGTAAGAAAGGTAGCCCCACATGGCCAGCTGGAACACAGCGATGACGGACATGGCACGATACACACGGGGGCTGCTGATCTCCGTCTGGAACAGCGTTAGAGTGGGGGCAGTGTTTATCTGGGAGCTCTGCCTCCTCTGCATACCAGAGGACACCACCATATTAAGAGACCTGCAAATTAAAAAAAAATTTTAAAAGAAAAGAAGAAAAAAAAAAAAAGGAAAAAAAAAAAAAAAAAAAAAAAAAGCACTGTAGTAGCTATAATTACATTTCAGAAATAATGGTGCCATTATTATTTTAAGCTGACAAGCAACTTAAGATAGTGTCGCTAATCTTACAGCAACAGTAGTGGGGATGGCAGGGAAAATGCGAGATTGTAAGTGTGCTATAAATAATTATACTGCAGTGTCTTCCTTTTATGTAAAATAGACTTCTCCTCAGCTTTTTGGTGTTAGATTTGATGCATACATAATATATATATATATATATATATATATATATATACACACTATATTATGTATAATATGAGTGAAAATTAAAGAGCTTGCGATTATTTAATTAGATCCTGAAGATTAAAATTTAAATCAGTTCAGAATAGACAATAAAATAACAGGATTGATAGAGACAAGCAATTACAAGACTTTGAGGAAAATAATCTGTGAACGATGATAATCCATGCTAGCTATCAACATAATTTAAAAAAAAACTCTCCGAAATGTTTTTAGCCACGGCACTGAACTCAATAAATCGTGAATTATTTTGTTTGTTGTTTTCTTTCTTTTTTTGTCCAAGGAATCACACCAACTACCTTCAGTGTATGCAATTGGTCACAACTCTCAGGCAGTTTTTCTTACCTAACAATTCCAAATTTTGGAAGCATTTTCTTACATAAACTCCACATTCAACATTTAAGGTAAAGGATCGCATATACTAGATGTCAGACGATTCCTACCCGTCAACGCGAGCGTCAAATTACATGTTGTGTACGTACGGTACCTACCTGCAGCTCAGCGAAAAATAGCTGAGCTCTTTCTGCTTTGTGTTTATATTGGGCCAGATTCTCTGAAGCTAAAGCTTCAAAGATGACAGCCATTAGAGTGAATTCGTCATCTGTGGAAGATGAAATAGAGCCTCTTTTGAGTGAGCAATCCACTCGCCCTACACTTGTCAACAACTCCAATGGCTCTTACCAGCTGAAAGGGGTCGTCTCGGACAGCTCCACCACTCGCCAAAGCCGCTCCAAGACTGAAGCTGGCTGGAGAGCTGCGCCCCAGCATAACCGTAGGAATAGCTTTTCCGAAATTGACGGGAGGGACAGAGCAGGCTCCAGGCTGTCAATGCCTACCAGTTTGAGGAGCGAGCCAGACTTGGACACCATTATGCCCTTACCTGGGAGACTAAGTCAGGACGAGTATGGAAGACCTGAAGAAGATGAAGAAGATGAAGACACTCCCAGCTTTACTAATGTAGAGGTAAGGGCCCATGCCAATTAGACTATTAATGCATCATTTCTATACAGTATCTGGTTATGTATATGGTTTATATTTTTCACCACTAAATTATGGCATTTCTGAAATAATCGGGAGCACTATAGCACTGTCAGGTATTTTTGCAAGACACTAAGTCTAAAAGGATTTCTACCATGGTGTGGATTAATCCAATCACGTGATATTGTTGTTTGTGGCACATTTATGTCCTTCTGTCATACTAAAACGATGGAGGAGAGGAGAGGGGTGGGAGGGGGGGGGGGGGGGGGGGGAAAAGGGGGGAAAAAAAAAATATATACTTCCACGGGTATAATTTGATTTTTCCCCCCCCTTTCTTTTTTGT
>WLWI01005972.1_pt1 | contig 10096 bp, 8 predicted proteins | sample 6701501 | NCBI WGS metagenome assembly WLWI01 (sample SAMN12718690, study PRJNA515312) | sponge metagenome | isolation source: marine sponge | host: Mycale hentscheli | place: New Zealand: South Island, Marlborough, Capsize Point | collected 2014-11-01
AGTTATTCTTCGGATAATTGAAATCACAAAAATAATGTCTATATACACAATATGAATAATTTTGAAGCACTATGTTGAGAATAAAGAAATTGATGGCCTTGCCACTGTGCCAATGCTTTGATATAAAATAGTATCTATGGCAGCTTATCCTAAAGTTATAAATGATACTTGACTTTCTAATAAACTAGCTTATAAGAAAGTCAAGTATCATCTAGCTTATACTAAGCTTATAACTTTAGAATAAGCTGCCGTAGATACTATTATATCAAAGCACTGGCACAGTGTGCATATATGCAGTTTCAAGAACGTTGAGTACATTGTTTATGTTTGGAAAGCAGGCCTAATACAGAGTTAGTAAGCAAAGTTAAATATTTAATGATTTGCTTCAGGCCAATATTAATGTGGTTCATATATTCATTCATGAATAGCTGCAGATACCAAACCTTGTACATACACGCAATTATTTATTGCTGATTAATCATCCATTTAAATTCCTGAAGCATCTGATGACTATTTGAATTAAAAACAACAACAATTCCTCCCCCACATCTCCATATTAGTGAGTTACTTCAGTATTCATTACTAGATGTACATATACTATGAATTGCATCATTGTAAACACCACTACATTACACAGTTAGATACACATACACATTCAACAGATTCATGTGTACACTCTTTTCTTTGGTCTGAATGACTCTCTACTATTTTCTATCTCCCTATGCCTCTGTACTTTATCTCCAAATTTAAGATTTTAGTGTTGATACCATGATAAATATTCTAGCTACATCAAAAACTGTTCTTGTACAACTACCTCATATTTTCTGATCTCCAGTTTTATTGAGCTCTAATGGAGCTTGGGTTTTTCTTGGCAGCATGCAGAAATTAAAAATTATTTATATTTTAATAACATGCTGAAGAAAAGTATGGAAGATCACAGAAGCTTTGTGGATCAAGAAAACAGACAACACAATGAACCTGGACCAAGGCCTGCAGATAGATCATGTGTGGAACTCTTATCTTATATCACAAAAATAATTAACATACTTACGTCTTACCATTCACTCACTCTCCATCTAATTAGCAGTTAGCCATTCACTTATTGTCCACTTAATTAGTGGCTACAATTCATCCATTTTACACCATCACACATCACTACCATCACTTTGTTCATTCTGTTGTGAGCTGATGAAGGACTTAAAGTCCAATCGTTCTTTTATTGTTTCAATAAAAATTGCTCAATAAAAGTATTGCTATACATCATTTTGGAGTTCAATTTCTTGTATGATATTTTCGATGAAAGCAACTGGTCCACCAAATTGTGAAATATGCACTGTAGATTTGCAACTGTTGCATTGTCTATGTCTTCCACTAGGTTTATCTAATTTAGGATAATGAAATTTTATTATATGGTCTATCATTTAGGGAGAGATGAGTTTTTTCCCTGTGGCTAACCTCTCATATTAATGTGTTTTTGACCCTTCTATTTCTTCATTATACTCTTGTTGCGTCACCACTAACTCCAATCAAAAGATCCAGAACTGCTGTGTTAGTGAATATTTTTGTGAGACCGTACCTCTCGGCTAGAATTTGATTAAATTGTGTTTCTATCAATTTATTGGTGGGATCAGCTTGCCCAGTATTATGTTAAATTTCATAATTGCATTTATTCACTTCAGTGTGTTTTCTTTTTTGTATTGCTTTTCTTTGCAGTGGGACAGAGTAAGTGGAGCTGCTTTTGATATCTGTGACTTATATCAGCTGTGAATGATGGCTCAAGAAGTGTCAACATTTAATTGGTGGAGTTACTTGACACAGCTGAAATGATGGCATGGTGTGTGTTCTCTTGAGTGTGTTGGTAATAATATGAGGAAGTTTTGGTTCCAATAAGTTCCTCAAGCCGTGTATCGGATAGTTCATTACTCTCATTTTGTTCCCAAATGAGATCTTGCAAAGAAATTGATTCTAAAAGGTTTTTAATCCTCTAGGTAGGTGGCCTTACAGCAATGATCATCGGTTGGCAGTGGGTCTTGCTATGCGAGACTATGATGATAGAGAAATCTCATCATTGTTAAAGTCAGTAGGAAAGGAAAGCTTCAATGAGTAATGTTGTTCTGTTGTCCTTCCTAAAGGTTTTTTTAAAATGGAAATCAAGGTGGAAGCTCACTGTAGCAAAATGTCTATCTAAATAGATTAAGATAAAAGTCAGTGTTTTATAAGATTCTATTTCCTGTGAGAGGTTTATTGTCATGACTAATATACATGAAATATTGCTCGAGCTATATTGATACCTGATTAGAATAACCAATAAAAAAATTTTGGTGTGAGAAATATTAATAATAATATTGGATGCTAATAGTTATCAATTTTCAATATTGTATTTTTACCAGAAATAATGCATAATTTTAGTGTAAACCTAACAATTATTATTTCTAACTATGATAAATAGTATATCCTTGTATTTTCAACTTTATTTATAAGAAATGTAGGAATTAGTAATACAAAACTAAAAGGTGTTTTATTTTTCAAATTTTCATCAGAGTGAAATTATTTTTATTTGCTATAAATCTGTCATTAGCATCCCCCCATAAGCAGAGCATAATGTATACTATGACAAGAGGTGCAAACTCACATACATCTCTATTCGAGGGGGAAATCACCGCACCAATACTCTTGCTGATTATAATTACTACCTTTGCATTTTATCATCTGGTAATGACCACATCAGACTTTTCTTCATCATGTCCTCCGGTCTCTACCAACTCCACATCTGGTGGAAGTATTAACACAAGTTCTATTCCACTAGGTAATTCCAAAATTTCAAGTCAGCTAGTAATTAATATATTAGATACAGGAAGTATATAAAATGTTACAAATATTAGTGATAGTTTCTACATTCAAGAAGGAATGATGTGAAAATTCTAAGTAAGTAGTTCTTGTTCTCTAAAGTTTGCCAGTTAGTTGGCATGATATGGTGACAATTAGACTGAACATTATCACTAGAGTCAGCTGTGCTTGCATGCATGGGGCAATTAGATTCATACAGCACCAAGCTAGTGTTGTGTTGTTGTTGTTGTTGTTGTTATTCTTATTGCAGGAAATTTCAGTGTCTCCCCACAAGACACAGTGTGCATCAGTGGAGAGTACATATCCATAGAATGCAATCCCTTAAACCCAAAGAATGATGGCACTACATTGCTGATATCTAACACGTCCACAATGTGTAAAGTTAACAACAAAAACCTAACTCATCGGTGTACTGACGTCAATGTTACATGCTTATTATATATTAATGGCTCTTCTTTCACAAGTGGCTGGAAAAGAACACGACGTAAGTATACTTCATAGCTACAGCTTAATCAACAATGTACTTAGCTACTCCATCAGAGACAAACATGTTGTTGTTTATTTATTTAGAAATTGATCCACCCATTCCAATGAATATAACCTGCAATATTAACGATATGAAACCAACGACAATTAATAGCTCTTTGGAAGAAAGCATAAATATAACTTGGTTGGTTGATAATGAAATCCCTCGGAGTGACCACATCACCACTGTTGGTCATCAGCTCTTAATCAACTGCACTCCTTGAACTTAATGGGAGCAAGATATCTATTGTCATTGAGAATTACAGAGGAGAAGCGAATTTCACTATAGGAAATATAGTTGCACTGGACTCAAGCACTCCAACTAGTATGTGCAAACACATTAGACTTGGTTAATTAATGAATACTGGTGTAAAATACAGATATTGAAAAAAATTAAAATAGATATGAAGCCACAATTGATTGGTAATGTTATATATATTTATATATATAAAATCCAATAAGTTAAATAAAACCTTTTTACCAGAAGAAGTACTATTATAAGCCCAACAATTCCTACTGCTAAGACAATAGTGTTAGTTTGACTGCCCCTTTGGTCGAACTGTGTGGAGTAAGACGGGACTATACAGATATAGATAGAGAGGAAAGATAAGTGTTGCCAGCTTAGATAATAATTATATTAATAATTGTAGTAATGACAATAATAAAATTATTATTATTATTAACAATAAAACAATAGTAATAATAATAATAATAGTAATAATAATAACAATTATTAAAATTATTGTTACTATAATCATCATCATCATCATCATTATTATTATTATTAATAATATTATTAGCTATAGATCAGTTATATGGTTATAGCTAAATTACATTAGCTATTTCAAATCTGGGCATTGTGTAATAAGTACGACTTACAAGAATTGCTGTCATAGCCATTGTATTGTCATTAAAACTGTTGGTGAGAAAATGTACATACACATATTGAAAATAAAGTTTGTTTTTACAGTTTCACTATTTTAAACCATGTTTTACAACATCTGGTAAATGATACGGTCCAACATTGTTCAAATCATACACTTGTATTAACTGATGAAACATAATTTTGTTTTTCCGGATAATTTCTTGCTATTTATGGTAAAACTATAGGGTCATTACAAACCAGTATGTTGTTTATGAAGTTTATAGACTTGTCAAATGTGACTGAGCTCTATTGTTTATTACAGAGAAACTGGAAGAGAAGAACAGCCATGTTCCCATAAAATTAATGTCATGAAATGATTCCCTCTTCATTCCCTAGCATCATTACATTTTCCAAAAATGGTTTGGACCTGCCCTATTGTAATTATTTGCCCTAAATTAATTGAACTAGTATAAAATAAGAAAGAATGGACCCATGTCCAAATTATATTTTAGTTCTCTTAGCTTTATGTTCAATTTCTGAATTCTTCTTGCTCATTTAGTACCTACATTTTTTAACTAAAATTAGCAGTTATATATTGACTTCATTGTGCACCAAAGCTTGTAGTAGCTATTAAGGTCAGTAAGGTAGTATAGGCTGCTAATTGAGGAGGTTGAAAAAAAGCCACATGTGTAAGTTGAAATAGGAACTTGTAAGGCTCCTTATAGGCAATACTTAGTTAGAAGCTAGCCACTAGTTGTGTGGCTATTTCGAAAAAATTTAAATTAATCCGATCCTAAATGTGTAGACTCGTACCTTGGAAGATATTCATTTGCACTATGAATAACAATGTTGAATTCATTACCATGATGTAAGTTACTAAAAATAACAGCCAATTTGAATGCAGCATTGCAAAACATCATCACCCAGTAATAGTGACCTAAAATGCACCAGCTGAAGTCAGAAATCTGAGTACTTGCATGTTGGTGTAGTATAAACTAAGAGTGCCTATAAGCTATCGATACGTTACTTTTTTATAATTATGGTTACTAATGTACATTTGCGTAACTAAATCCTCATAAATAAATCTAAAAAAATCTAAATCAATACGGATTTGGTACAAATAAGGTTATTAAAATTTATGCATATTTAGTTTGCAATGAAAGAAATGTATTAGCTATTTGCTGGCAAGTGATTGTTAGTGAAGCAAGTCTCCCTAATATGTGCATGATTGCACTGTCAACTGCTTTACATGAATAGGTGATTCCCAAAGTAAACAACAATTTGTTCGTTCAAACAACAGTTCAACCATCATGAAGTCTGCCCTCAGGGTAACCTGGCGTATTTTATGAGGGCATAAGTTACTTTAAAACTGTTACCAATTGTATTACTCCATCACATGTGCTACTATTAACCACATGTTCATATATTATTAATTTACTCATAACTGACTCAATCATCCACAACAAAGTCCTGCTTTGTAACAAACCGATGCATTCGTTGAAAAGAGTAATTAAATACGTACGTGTATATCCAAAATTCACCAGTGATTACAAATGATCTAGATTTGACAATGACACTAGTACAAAGGAAGTCCGTCAATTATAGATCTTTTTTCCTTTAGTTCATAACACAAAAACATACCTTCGCCGGATAGAGATATCCATTCCACACATATTGGAGAAAAAATTAACTTTAGAAATTTATTGGTGTCACGTAATAATAGCACCACCTGCTAGCTATCTAAACCACCAACTGCAACTACAGCGGTGACACCATCTATATAGTTTTTTTACTATCAAATCCATAGAATTTATCCCATAATACAAAATAAATTTTCATCAGAGCTAAGAGAGCTAAGACAAGATTGAAATCTGTTTGAGACATTGGCTCAAAAAGAAGGAAACTATCTCTTCCTCAGTTATGTCACAACTCTGATGACTATTAGTGTAGTTCATTAGTGATTTATAATTAATCTAATATAATGTAATTAGAACAAATACGGTATTGCATGCATATGCAACCTTGCGTAATAAATAAATATACCTAAAACTAAAAATATCTATTAGTGCGATTTGCGTGCAGATCTAAAGACGGTCAAGTTATTTTTCTGTCCTGGAGATACTAGCTGAGTAACTCAACATCTAAAATATATAATAGGACAATCTGAACGTGAGTACACTTTGTGCCTCTACTTGGTACTTGTAAATTAGTTCATTGTTTTAGGGGCCTAATAATGATTTCCATTTTAGGCTTTCTTTATTATTATAAAATGTAGGTGTACATTCTTTGAATGGTTGTTTTCTGTTTGTTTGTTTGCATTGTAGAAATCCTAACAAAATGGCCACTAAAAAAACTAGAAAATTTGTAAGTGAACCAATAGGGGACAAAGGAATTCTCTGTATTCCTGGAGTAGGGCCTGCAGCACAAAAAAAATTTCAAGTGGATGGTATTACACAGCCTTATCAAGTGCTTGGAACATTTATGCAAGACCAAAACTTTATGGAGTGGCTAAAACATTACATACGTTACAAAAACCACCAGGCACAATGTGCTACTGCTATAGATGTATACTATAATAATTTTGTGTGTTGAAACTTTAGTTTTACTATGATACAGCTATTATTAAGCTTTTAATGTATTTGTATATTTCAAGATATTTTATTGTTAGAAATTACTGATGAAGCTAATTATATGTGTTGTAACATTGGTTAATTGGCCAAGTAGCTAGTGGCTTACTTCAAGTATTATGAAATCTTGGGATTTAGCAACATTTATAGAATTAGCTAGAGTATATGAATACTGTAACTAAATTCATTATGCTACTGTCAGCAATTAATATGATGATGGAGTGATTGTGTAATAACGCAGATAAAGGCCAGGGGCGGATCTAGGGGAGGCTCGACTAGTGTCGTACGAGCCCCCCTTTTTCATGATGAGCCCCCTTTTTTCATGATGAGCCCCCTTTTTCAAGATGAGCCTTCATTAGCATTTCGCTGTCCAGTTCCTTTTTTTGCTGCGGTCGCAGCCTTCTAATAGGCGCACTCCATCAATTTTAATGCAGATTAAAATACTGTACATACTTTTACATCATATGGGAATTTAGCTAATAGATTGTCAGAAGTGTGTTGAATTGTTTAGGAGGCCCAGACTGAGTAGTTCAGCACTTCCAGAGACTTCACTTTCTCCTTTATTTCCCCCACTTGTGCTTCCGCTCCTCCAGAGGGCATCCTTGTCAGTAATCTCGATTTATCATCCCCAACAGCTCATTCTCCCTCTCAAAGTTCACTATCTTCCATTTAGTAACCTACCTATTTACGTCTATGGGGCAAGAGAGGATTTCATCACTGGCATATGAATATTCATTATAATATTAAAATTGACTTGGATGATGTCATTGACATTTTTAAACTCAAAATAGCTTTGTAATTGTTTTTGTATTTTATTCATAATTTTTATTGAGCCTATTGTTACATAATTCATTCATTCATTTCCTGGACAGAATGCCATTATAATTAGCCATTTACATTATTTCTTCAGTTTGTCACGCTCTGATTTTGGAGATTACTGAAAATTAACAGTTGATTTTGGTATAAACTTGCTCTGGATTGCAAAAGCTGGTGCCTACCTGGAACTGAAAGCTTCACATTTTCTCAACAATTAGCCGGAAATTTAAAAAGTAGCTCAATAAAAGGTCTTAAATCATAGTCCAGAGCAAGTTTATACCTAAATCAACTGTTAATTTTCAGTAATCTCCAAAATCAGAGCGTGACAAACTTGACAGGACGACTGCTATAACCTTCTTGCGCATGCACGCTGAGGGTTAATTAATGTATGAATCATAACTATGAATAAAATAGAAACGCGTCCTAAAATTAGTTATAATATTATTAAAAGAGCCCCCCCTTGGAAAATCCTAGATCCGCCCCTGACGATGTATACTCAAGTAGGTTACTGATTCTGTTTTTCTTAATGTTGTGAGTAGTTAACTTTAGTGTAGTTAGATGTGAACAGGACTAAAGAAGTCAAGTTCAGAATTGACCAAGCCAGGTGCTTCAACTTAGTGTTGACAGAGTTTTTGGTTATAATTGTAAATTCTCGGCTTTTTGGAAACAGTAATGGTGTACCAGCTACATATATATGCTGGTCTACAGATGACATGACAGGAAATTAAAAACAACAATAGACAAAGAATATGACAAAGGGATTGAGCCCTTTCAACAGTCTGGGTGTTTGCCTCCAGCGAAGGTGTTGATAGGTGGGTGGGTGAATGGGTGAACAAACCACAATATGTTGTAATAGATTGGGAGAGGTTTGAAATGATAGGTGGGTGGGTGAATGGGTGAACACAATATGTAGGAATAGATTGGGAGAGGTTTGAAGTGGATTAAATAGATAAATAATAAATAATAAATAGGTAGATACATAAATAGGTAGATAAATAGGTAAATAAATAATTAAGTAAGTGGGTAAATAGATAATGGGGAAATAAATGGGTAGGTAAATAATAAATAAATAAATAAATAATTAAGCAGGAAAATTAGTTTAGATGGAAAGCCAACAAAGATAGGTCACAGGAGCGTGGGCTCGCAGGCCGGAGAGGACACGCTCCTGTGACCACCCTCAGATCAGGTCTGAGGCACCATGTATGACTGTACAAGAGTGACAAAAATAGTGGGGAAAGGGAAAGAGGTAACTGGGTTACGATTGAGGGGGAAGGTTGAGGAATTGTTCCTTGGTGAGTGCTGGTTTTCGGCTGCGGAGATGATATCTTGCCGCGTCTTCTTCCGAGGGTGTAGCTGCTTTCACTACCAGATCCGAGGTGATTGGAGGTCTGCGTCTCGATACCATGGGAGCGAATGGAAGGTCTGGATCTTGAAGTGCTTGTAGGAGTTCTCCCGATTTTATGGAGGAGTGGTTCCTGACAGATAGAATGGTTGTGCAAGCTGGAAGGGATTTGTTGGCCGAGTGTTGAAGAGATTCTTTTCTGTCTGAGAAGGATATGTGATCTGCTGTGTTGCGGATGAGTGTAGCCTCTGTTCATGAATTAAGTAGTGAGTTCTTCTATGGCGGAGGCAAAGATCTCTGGGGAAGAGCAACGACTCAGTGTCCGAATAAACTTGCCACGTATCAGGACGATGAGGACCGACTTGTGGTGACCTGAGGAATAATGTAAGTAGGCATGCGGATCAATGAGCTTAGAGTAAGGTTTAATGTCTAAGATACCTGACTCATGGAACCTGGGACCTTTAAATATTGTGACGTCCAAGAAGTCTATGGATTTGGTGGAGTGCTCCACCGTGAACTTGATGGAAGACATGCGACCGTTTAGGTGGCGCAGTAGATCCAGCAGTACTCCTTGGGAGTCTTCAAGGATGAGGAGTATATCATCTATATAACGGAGCCAGATGATGGGTTGTGTGCCGGACCATGCTTGGAGGGCGTCTCGTTCTACTTTGCCCATGAAAAGGTTTGCCAGAGTTGGGGCTACTGAAGTACCCTTGGCTACTCCTTTCCTGGCAGCAAACTCGAAAGTGTTTTCCTGGAGGACATGTAGCAGCATTTCTCAGCATGTTTTTGAGAAAGTGTGTCTTGGCAGTCGGTGGGTTGGTGGGTATGGCTTGCTGGAGGGCGAAGGTAACTCCTATACCTTAGGGAATCGATGGATATAGAGCCTTGACGTCTAGGGTGGCTAGGAGGAGAGAGTCTCTCTTTTCCATCGGGATCGATAGTGCCTCTATGGCATGGATGACTTGTGTGGATGAAGTGATGAGAGAGGGAACCGTGTTCAGATAGTCTTTGAGCAAGTTGTTAGCCAGCTGCGAGATCTTTTGAGTGGGGCCAGAGCAACAAGAGACTATG
>WLWI01005974.1_pt1 | contig 10093 bp, 10 predicted proteins | sample 6701501 | NCBI WGS metagenome assembly WLWI01 (sample SAMN12718690, study PRJNA515312) | sponge metagenome | isolation source: marine sponge | host: Mycale hentscheli | place: New Zealand: South Island, Marlborough, Capsize Point | collected 2014-11-01
CCTACACATGTTGTGTTCCTTGTGGCTGTAGCATTGAATTGTTCTTCCTGACGACACTATTGCTGGAGTAAACTCTGTCAGTACTACATTGTTAGAAGCATCTTCCAGTTGCTGTAGTAAACACCTAGTATCACCTGATCCTCTGCAGAACACGTCAGTAGCAATGGTGGACGTAGCTGGTGGGATATACGAGGTTCTGGGCCCTCTGGACAATTGTGGGCGATCTCCAGTCTCCAACGGTAAAGGGAGAACTAATGTCACTTTCCCTAAAGGCTACAGCACGTATGCTGTGCCCAGAGGCGTGAATGGGACCCCGCCCCGCACTAGGACAATTGCGCCGGTTGTCCCACCTAGGAACAGGAACGTCAATTCAGAGAGTGATGTGCCCGTGGGTTCGCTGGGGTCATCTCCTAATGACAAGCGATCGTTTGCAAGGACGCTGTCTTATTCTGGTGAGTTGAAGTAACTGAACGTGGCCTAGCAGTCTGTAGACGATTGAAAACAACACAATGTTTAATGGTTGGCTGTTAGGTCTTGTTTACTTGTTTGTTTTTTTTTTGTTTACCACTTTGCTTGACCTTTCTGTGGAAATTTTGACAAATAATTTGTGATTGTAACTTTACAGCTCACAAATTAATGTGTTTATTTTATTTTATTTAATATAGTTTATGGTATAAACCATGCTCGCTCAATGTGTGTGTGTGTTCAGGTATCACCAAGTCCCCCAGTGTGGGTTCCATCAGTGAGGAGTTGTCTCTGAACACGTTCGTCAGTAAGTACGGCAAGTCTCTGCCGCACAAAGTGAAGGTGTGTAAAGGATTCTACGGAGTATCGGATCAAACTGCCGTCACCACGGGAGACATTCTGAATCTACATTTCCTCAAGAATACAAAGGTTAGTGGCAGGTTTCGGAGCAACACTAATAGTCTTAAATCAGTTATCAAAGTTAATTTTGTTTTCTGCTGTTCTTTCTAATTATATTTTATCTGTCGATTGGACCAGCAGAGTAACTGTGGTCAGGGAATTAGATATTTGTGTGATGGAATGAGTTGTTTGAAGTGGGAAGGTAGGAGGTGCTCAGTGAGATGGAGACACACTCTGGCAAATGGCAGTTTGTCTCCAGTATGATTCAATTTTTTTTTTTCATTTGTAACCTCGCCCATTTATGATCCTTTGTCCCAACTCCATTAAGTAAAGTGTTTACAGCTTTGAAACTGTACTATCTAGCATCAGTGGTTCTCCTGGTGCTGGCAAGTCTGTTGAACACTCAGTGTCTTTCTTTAGACCTTCTTCACTATTTGAACAACACGTTCTGCCAATCCATTAGATGATGGATGATATGAGGCTGATGTTATGTGTTTGATGCCATTACTTTTAAAAAACAATTCCAATTATTCACCAATTAATCCAGGGTTAAGCATGTGTGTGAGTTTGTGCTGACGTATGTTTAGTGGTATCTCATTACGCCTTATCAAACTAATGTTTGTTTTGTGTTTTTCTCCGTGTCTTTTCCCCCAGGTGGTCCAGATTGAGACTGGTCCCCAGGAAGGTGCGACCACATACAATGTCCCTCTCACTTCCGCTATTCAGTTCTCACCTCTGTACGACCCTAACGATCGAATAGATGAAGCATGTAGCGGGTTCTTCTTCAGCACTGTAGGAGACATGATGGCTATGAAGACGCTGCCTAAGGTAAGGAATGGTCGCGAAAGACGGAATGATGTTTGAAGTAGATATATTTATTTTTAATTTTTGTTTATTTCTTAGATTGTCAGGGCGACCAAGTCTTTTCAAGGTGGCAGCTCAGATAATTCTGTGGCTGAAAATGAGTTGCTTCTAGTCAAGCAAGTGAAGAACAAACTGACAGGTGGGTGTGGCAGAATATGGAAGGAGGAAGCATGTGGTGGAAGAGGAAGGATATGAGGGAGGGGGGGGAGACTAGCGGTGTTGATCTTGGTTATTATTTATTTATTTCTTCATCAGGTAAACAGCTGAGAGTGTATAGCTTGACGTCTAACCGTAAGAAGTCTCTCAATGAGAACTGCCAAGGTTCCTTCACGACTGATCCTGATAAACTACGCATGTATCTCTATGAGATCACCGTCAACCTCTCCGACGCTCTTCCTTGCAAAGTAAGAACTCTACACGAGGTACACATTGAAGGATTAAGGGTGGTCGCTCATAGCAACGCGCACCGCCTGTAGATCCGGACATTAATTTATTCCCCGCCAATACCCCACCATTCTTTAATACGCAAGCAGAAACAATCGCGCAGTAGTAGCGGAAGTATACTGTGCGGATTTGTGGTGTTTTAGTTTAGCTTCTTGTTGTCTCGTAGTCGTTTACAGCAACTCTCCATACGTCATCTGAACTCACGTGGAAGGTGCACCAGGCTGCCTCTCCTCCTGTAGCCGTTCTCTAGGCTCTGCGCACCTGAACTCAAGCGGATGGATCCAGCAGGCTCGATTTCTGAGGAACAAAAACTTCCCAAGCTGCGCAGACCTAATTAATACCTTCACCTCGGACTATCTCCAAGTGTTGTATTGATGTTGTTTACTCTTGATATAGGCGGGCTCTTTGTACAACCAATACAAACCAATTGAAAAAAAAATTGCTCGCGTACCAGGAGTACAAGACATGTGGGCGGGGAAGCATTACGAGTGGAATTAAAGTTCCAAATTTTGTATCAGTTTTTCTTGGAATCTAATAATGAGAACGACATTTTTTTTTTACACACGGGTAAACAAAAAAAAATGAACTGCACCACAACGAGAATTTTTCAATACCTTAAAAATTGCGAATATATCATAAAGTAATATTGAAATGGAAAAGAACTCGTTTTGCAGTAGAGTACCGGCTCGGCTAGTAGTGCACCAAATTGCGGAGCTCCAACTTACCACACTGCTCCAAAAAAGTGCCTCAAAGTTTTATAACCAGGCCCCGATATTTCCTCCAGATTCGCTCTAAAATTAGTGAGCGGCTCCTTCGGCAGGTACTTTGTCCTTGTGTTGTAGTGGAGAAGCCCCTGTAAGTATACAATAGTAGTAATCGTGCATAGCAACCATCAACAAAAAAATGCGTAGCCGGTGTGCGGCCACCCTTAAGCTGTGGCTTTAATAATGTTTCACGCCTTCGTTTATGTTGCACCCCTTTAATTAAAATATGCAAATTAATTTATGTCATCACTTAACATGGTGAATAGGGACGGGTGAAAGCTATACAGCTTGCTGGTTAATAGATTTTCGTTGATCTGTTCTAATTATTATTGCAGGCGTTGGTGACGATGTTTAACTCCGCCCACCAAGATAGCGTCCTAGAGGACTTGAATAGAGCAGTGGTGACTCTGAGGAAGGTATCCACAGAAAGGTCTGTCATAGCAACCAGGTCAGTACACACAACAGTATCGTGGAATAATAAATACACTTTCAAATTTTCTCATGAGATGATTGGAATTGTTTGTGCTCTATTCATTGGTTTGTTTGTTTGTTTGTTTGTATTTGTAGTTCCTGCATGGACGAGGGTGAAATGCCGGAAGTGGCAGAAATGCCGATATCTTTAGATATTGAGGTGGAAGCAGTTCCACTGGATGAACACGATGTGGAGCACCTCAGGACAGACACCAGGTACAGAATAGGGGGTGGGGTTGGAGGGCGGGGTCACCACTGAAAAAAGGGATTTTGTGGACTAGTTGAAATTTTCATTATTATTTTACTGTGTCCTGTTTATTCGACAGCAATTTTTCATTTAGATTATTGGGGATGATACATAGTCAGGTGCATACAGAAACCTAATCTAAGAGAAATGAAAACATATTTCTTAGATTTTAGTGGCAGTGAAAGTAAAAACAGACACAGCTCTTACAGTTTGAAAAACAAAATAACTGAATGATTGTTTGGGGATAAATGCCCCCTAAAATCCCCTCGCCCTCTTAGATGTAGTTGTGATGGTGATTTTTTTTTTTTTTTTTTTTTTTGTAATATTTTTATTATTTGTGTGTGAATTGAATTAACGATCTATATATTGTATTGTGTGTTGTCTTTAGCTTCATGTACGAGAACTTTGACCCCTTCTCCGTGTGCCTGTACATGACCAAGCCTAGCCGTCGCATGTACGATATCCAGTGCATGCTATACACCAAACTCATGCATGGCAACGACTTCAGGGGACTGGAGATAGTCCGCCCCCACTCTATTTCCTCCATCTCCAACACGCCCACCAAGCGACAAGCTCCCAATATCCCTCTGCCCTCTGCTCCCGTCCAACGTAGCATCAGCGCTCAGTCGTCTAGTAGCTCCACCCAGTCCTCCAACCCTCCCAGTGCCACGACCACACCCACTGGACTACATCCACCCCAGTACCAGGTGTGTGTGGTGCAGGCATATGTTTGTGTGTGCGTATGAATTGATGTCAATATTTTGACAACTAATCCAAACTTTGAAATAGATTATAGTGAGTAGATGAAGGAAGTTATTGCTGCTGTTATTATTATTATTTGTTCCTTTAATTGAACATTAAAGTCACCATACTGTGGATTGAACTCACAATAATCACTGTGTATTTATATTGCTGGTGTGTAGAGTGCAGTAAGCGTGTGCAGTAGTAATTCCAGCGGCTACCAATCTCTGAACTCGCCCCCTCTCAAACACAATGGTTCTGCCGCTGATTACTACGTCGTGATGGCCTCGGGTTCTGGCAAAGGCACGGGCAGTCGGACAGTGTCCGCCTCTCAGGTGAGCTATCATGTGACAGATCATGTGATATGACTAGCTCATGCATTATCTCAACTGATGTGATTTGGGAAGTTGACTTGCTATTGAACGTGTCCGATAATGATTGTGATACTGGAGATCAACATTACAAGTTGTTATTCAATTTTGCGTACAGGATGATATATCTGACCAATCAGGAGACTCCGTTCTCTCTCAACGCGACCAGTTGAAGATGATAGAAGGTCACAACCAGCACCTCGAGGTGACAGTAACCAGAAATGCAGAAGACATCAAGCGGTTGAACAAGCTTGTGGAACATCTCAACAAGCGCATTGAATCACTAGTCAACCAAATGCGTATGATGTCAGCGGACGAGATGGGATCTCTCAAGATTACCAGCCGCAGTCCTTCTAATAGCCCCCCGGCTTCTGTGGATAGCAGACCACCAGCCCCTCTCCCTACCTCGTTTAAGAGGAACGGTCGCCTTGCACCTTCCGACTTTCGAGACAACGGCACATACCACTTGGTTGGGGGAAGTCCAGGCAGTATGTCTCCGTCACCATCTCCGCCCAAGAATGGCCACACCCAGATGGGCATGTACAGTACTGCGCGAGATGATGAGATCTCTATGAGCAACACTGACTATCTTGCCACTCTCAACCATCACCAGGTTAGGGAGAGAAACATTTGGGTGGCTCAGGGTAGATAGATAGGAGTGGCTTCATAAAGTGAGGATTAATAGCATTTGTACTACATGGAGTATTTAAATAGATTCAGCCGGTTGTTTTAAAGTGCACATTAGACAATGTCAGCCAGATGGTTGCCTTTAGTTGTTTGCACCGAAACATTTAAGGCAAGATAGCAAACCTCTTTTTCTGGTTGTACGAAATCTCTATAAGCTATTATAACTCTAGTATAGGACTAAAGTGTGCCCTATCAAGTGATGGCTCTCTGGAATTTGAAGTTATGATAGCGATGTAATCTCTTGTACTCCCATTTTGACTGTTGGAAGCTGTTATAGCCATCCCATGTGTTAGGCAACTACACAGGAACTTGCATCAGGAAGCTGGTGAAGGTGTGTCATGGGTTGGGAAGGAGTAGCCATGGCAACCACTAGGTCACGCGGCAGCTGGAATTTGTAATTCCATTCATTGGGTTTGGCCTGGGCCCAGGTGCAGAGCTAAGAGATGGGGGGGTCACCTCTACAGGCTCTTTGAGGACTCAGACATTGTTAATGATATTCATTGATTTAAGGGTGTGTCCGGCTTTGATGGTCATGTGGCTTTTCTGGTACGGCAATTCATGTCAGGAAGTTAATAATGGGTGCGATATCAAACATGGTTTGGTATTTGGTATAAGGATATTCACCGAGATATAAGAATTCATAACTCTAGTATCATGATCTCCCAAACTCTCCAGTGATGAAGTGATTGTTAGAGTCAGGCCATGCATATATCTGACCATGTTAGAGGATTTCATCATTCAGTCAGTGGGTGGAGTAGATTCATTCTCCAAGTCACATGATGCATATGCTCATCTTCATTGCCATATTGCTTACTACAGCTCGTGGAGGGTGCTGACAGGGTAGAGTGTGTGGGTGGGTGTGGTCAGTGGTGTTGACAACTGCACTTCACAGTAGATATTTCAGATCGTGTGAATATTGGGACATTGATACCTTCTGCTAGTGATGTGTCATTTGGCTTGTTCTTGTTTTCTTCTCCATGGCAATATAATCATTTCCTTGGCCAATTAGCATCAATTATTACATCTATTGTACCCAAACCCAGTCAAACTGGTTTAAAATTTAATTTGTGACTAATTGCATCTCGTTCATCTGATCATAAATAATGGAATCTGTTTTGCACCTTGTTATCAGCTGCAGTGGTAGAGCTTGCAGTAGGCAACACAGCATTGTGGCAAGTGTTTCCAATTAGCACCTTTCTCAATGAGATGCTTATCATAGTCATTTCTGATTGAAAGATCATAGCACGTCATAGACACTCGTGGACTTCAAAGTGCTGGAAGTATTTTTTAATCATGTGCTGCTTTTGGCAATGGTTGTTATTGAAGTGGGTATTGCTTTAGCTTGTTTATTGGAGCTAGTTTCAGGAGGGAGTCTTTACACTGTTGGGATGAATAACTCGATGAGTAGCGAATGTGTCACCTTTGTAAGTGTTGCAATGTGGTTGTTTGGTGCTTGAAGACTTCACGTTCTTGTGTGTGTGTGTGTGTGTATGCGTGCAGGTATTAGAGCTCCTAGAGTGCATGGGACTCAAGCAATATCAAGACCACTTCAAGTCTGAGCACATCAGTGGCGAGATCTTGGCGGAGTGTGACGATGACATGCTTGAGAAAGACCTCAGAGTGACTTCAAAACTGCACCGCAAGCGACTCCTCAAAATCATCAGTGGTAAGTGAGACTGGTGGGTGTGGCTTGTGGCTGCAAGAAAGTATGCTAGCTTGTGCGTCTCTATTTAGTCATGACGTTATACATATTGTTGCTTCATCTGTACATACATGGAGAGATGGATAAAATTGGGAGAAATTAATAGTTATTATTATTGTAAACATATTACCTGTTCATAGTCCCTTGAACTTGTTTTATGTAAAGTTTTCATTTTTTGTTTGTATTCTCTCCTCCAGGTCGTCACTCTGCCAGGTGTGTATTGAATGGAGAAGATCCTTACTTGGACAGAAAACCTAAAGCAGAGATATTTGAAAGGTCATCCTCTAAATAGCTGAGGTGCCAACCCTTACCAGTTAATCTCCCTCCCCCTCCAACGTTTCTCGACTCTTCTTTTCTCGCTCTCCACAACACAATGGAATATTTGTGTCAAGTGTTTGATCTCATTCTTTGTCTTCACTCTGGAGATACCCAGCTAGTCATATGATCTGCACTCATCCTCTGCAATGGATGGTTAAACTAGCACTCAGCACTGCACTTCAGTTTCTACGACAATCTGCAAAGCACAACCAATTCTTATAAACTCCCTTACTTTTTCTTTCCTTTTCTATTTGCTCCATTTTTTTGAAGCATTCTTTATATCCAAAGAAGACGTCTTAGTCTTCATTTTTTCATATTCTTTTTGTCAGTTTTGTGACTTGTTTTTTTGGCATTTCAACATTTTTCTTGTGTTTTTCATTAATTCACTGTATAAACTCTACTTGCATTGGTCACCATATCAACAGGAAGCTACTTCACCCACTTATTGAACTGTCATTTCGACTTGCTCAGTTAGCATCCCCAGCCCCCATAGGTGTTGCTGCCTTCGTCTGTGGCATGTGAAGATTGTTGTTGTTTACATGTTGACAATTGCTCGCCATCTTTTCTAACGTTGTTGTTTGTTCCAAGTGTTACTTTCATGTAATATTTCTTATCATTGTCTATTGGACTTGATTATTCGTTATTTATTAATAGAATTATTTCTTGAAGTGTTTGTTGAAGGGTAAAATACATATATAGTTTTGGTTGTGGTCAGCTGAAGAGTATTCCCTCATATCTATCTGAAGCAGGTCCAGTTCATTTAGCATGTAAAAAGGGATCGAACAGCTCATCAAAATCAAAACTTGCATTGAGTGCACTAATCTAAGTTTCCTACAGCCTGTGTGGCAGGGCTGGAGAAAGAAGCTATTTTATTAATGCCTCGCGTAGGATGCCACAAAGAAGTAGCTAATGTGATTGTGTACAGCAACCAACTAATGGAATGAATGATCTACCACAATGCAAAGAAACCTCTGAAAGCAGCCAAATCTCTACATACAAGCTAGGGTCATTACACTCGCTCCAATGTTGGTCTTTGTGAAGAGGTATTCATTGTATTTGACATGATCAACTTGTCATATTAAGTTTCTTATCACTTTGCCATCCCTTCCAGAGGAAGTATTGAGTTGCTGTACGTGAGAGAGGACATGTGTATTGCCATGGCAAGAGAATGTGCAGAAGGACATGTGTCATCTCAAATATAACATCCTGACATGATGCTATAATTATATGTGTACTGTGAAGAGAGATACTTAATATCGCAGTATGATTTATTTTAACACATTTGGAACTCCTAAAATTCCAGACTTTGTTGTTGTGCTATTTATTTATGTATCATACAACGTATTAATTAATTAATTAATTTATATTTATTAATTTATTAATTAATTTATTTATTTGTTTGTTTGTTTGTTTGTTTTATTGCTAGGATAGTTTAATTCTAGGTCACTTGGTAATTTGCCTGAAGTGATTGTGTTACAATTTTGTGTCATGCTACTTGTGGTTTTGGTTCGTTACAGTATGCAACCAAGTTCAATGAGCTTTTGTGGTAATAGACCCTTTGCCCAACTGGTAGGCTGAGCAATTTGGTAAAGGTGGCTAGGTTAGCCAGACTAATGCATTTAGCTGAATATGGTAAAGGGTTTCAACTCCGGAAGCGTTCATTTACTTATAATGACGTCCCAAGATTCCGGACGTCAATTTCTGGCTTCAATTACTTCAATCTCCTCCGGAGAGTTCAGCGCCGCAGTTGCGAAGTAGGACGCTGCGGTAAGCTATAGGGTAGCTATAGGTAGTGATCTAGTTATTTAATGGGAGTCTGTCTAGCGTACTATTGTGTGTGCTGTATAACTATAGCTACAAGTAGGTCTGAAAATTGGTTTGCTTCATTAATTTGAGCCATATTTGATGCATTTTCAAAAACCTGGTTAATCAATCAAACCTTCACTCCTATAATTTGATAGCTATATATTTAGCCAGTGGGTACTAGCTACCTGCCATATTTGCTGACTAGGAGTGGTTTGGGGTACACCATGTTAAAATGACTTTCCCTGTGGTCACTGCAGATAATGTCTCTGGAACATCTCTCAAGTGCCCGCTCCAATATGTATACAAGTAGGGGTGGTTCTGGCATGCCTCCACCCACTATTCCGCCACGTGAGAGCTCTATTCCAGTGAAGAACCTAAAGACAACTGCACCAGAAGTGAAGAAGAAGAAAGTAAAGCGTGCAGAAAGCTCAAAAGTGAGGGAGCCACCAGGAAAAGAATTATCTTTGTTAATTGGAGGTTCCGGGAAGAGAACTGAAATACTTGGGTCTAAAGAAAGGTGAGTTAGTTATTGTACATGTCGCGATATGGGAAAAAAGAGTGAAAGAAAAAGTTTGGCTTTAGGACTGCCTCGAGATCAATTGTTACCATAGAGATGATCACACTTCTACTCCGTGTTTAGAAAATACTCAAACAATTGTGACCGGCTCTGCGAAAACCAGGCATTTTGGGCAAAAATTGAAATTGAGATATAGGCTCCAGAACTAAGTCATCGGAAAAATTCTTTCTTTCTCCTATTTTTGTTTTTTGCAGAATTAGTCTTAGTGACCCTTACTCTAAGTCTATGCCAAATTTC
>WLWI01005975.1_pt1 | contig 10093 bp, 5 predicted proteins | sample 6701501 | NCBI WGS metagenome assembly WLWI01 (sample SAMN12718690, study PRJNA515312) | sponge metagenome | isolation source: marine sponge | host: Mycale hentscheli | place: New Zealand: South Island, Marlborough, Capsize Point | collected 2014-11-01
ACTTAGTTTCGAGTGGATTGGGATCTAACAACACAAAAAAGGTATGGCTAAGCTTGTTGTGATTGCAACTAGTCTAAGTTTTGAGATCTGTACTTTCTACTCTTTAAGCTGGACGAACTGTATATATCTTGAAATCTCGATTTGTTTCCAAATCTTAAAGTGAGGCTACTAACTCCACCCAAAAAAAAATAAAAATTCCTTCACACACTTTGGGGATGATTACTACACAAACACAACTAGCTACTGTTTGAAACCAAACACAACTAGCTACTGTTTGAAACCAAACACAACAAGAACTGCTCCCACAGTAAAAATTGAGATAATTCTTAAAACTTAGAATAAAATTTTATGCATATAGATAATATTGTACCTTAGATCCCGTTGGTAAGTGTGCACTATTTTTAGCCTTTAGCCATTTCTGCGAAAATGCTGATAAACAAAGTTGCTAGTGGCAACTGGGCATGCGTAAATAGTTAGAGCATGCGCGCTTAGGTACTGGTGAATTTAGTGAACACAGCCCTCGGGCCTACGGCCCTTGGGCTTCAGTGCACTAAATCCACCAGTACCTAAGCGCTTATGCTCTAACTATTACATAGTAAGTTCAAACTGTCCAATCAAATTACTCAAAATGCGGTGAATATATTTCATGTATACCTCATAAACGGCGTACATTGTTTTCCCCGAGCTTCTTTAAACGGTTCAATCAAATTTACATTCGATTGCATTTACTATGGCCTAAAGCCATGGTACCAGTTAGCTGCACCACTCGGTACGGTCCGTACTTGAAACGATAGTGAGCTATAATGGAGGGTTCTTTGCGCGGCTACTTTTTTAAATTTGAATAGGAGCTAGAGGTCAAAGGTCATGTCAAGGATTCTTCCTTTTATACCCGGACCTCTGGAAGGAGGTCAGAATGTGGTAAACGAGGCCACAGATTTTGCATACGGAGAATAGCATTGAATTATAAAAGTGACCTCTACGTTTAACGGTCACTTGAATCCATAATAATAAAATTAGCAGGTAAAGGACAATCACCAGGACTATGATATGACAATTAGTAGGTGAATGACATTGCCAGCAAGATTAAGTTAAATCTTGCAGCTTAAACTAAACTGGTCATTAGATAAAATACTCTATAGAATTTGATAAATATACTGATGAGTCATGTACAGATCAGCCCAACAAATACGCATCCACAAAGCCAGTAAGTAGCTTCTTACCCACTCATGAATACAGAGTGAGACGTGAAATTCGTTGCTTATTATCCATACTTAATTAAACTCCTACATCACAAATAGTAAATATTCAATAACTATTGGTGAGCTTAGCAAAAATAAAAAAATAAAAAAACAAAAAACATAGCTATGTATAAATGAAGCACCTACTCATGAACCCTCAGCACTACTATGCACTAGCTAGCTTCTACAAAATCATTTCTCAGGCCACAAGAATAATAATTTATTTGGCTATTCTCCTAGTCAAGTATCAATACTGCTCCAGCAATGAAACTGGTAGTTGTAAATGTTAACATGCAGACCAGGCCAGCTATAAAACGTGGTCAATTGCACAAATGAAGATATGCTAAAGTGCATTTAAGAGGCTTTGGATGCATCTAAAGGAAGGTGAATGGCTACAACTGTAAAGAATAAAGTGATCTATATCAAAAATTGTAAACACTATTCCTAAAGTTAAATTTGCACGCCTATATATGTAATCAATGCATGTGCACCAGTTCAAACTACTGCAGTTTTTATAGTTTCACCTGATGTCAATCAACTAAATAGCTACAACATTTTTAATATTGAAAATTTTACCAGGGTTTGCTTACATTTAAAAGTAATAAAGTGTGTATTTCAAGTTATGTAATATGCAATCACACAATAAAAAACAACAACGGAAGTCTACAATACAGGCTTCCATACTTACAGCAGCTTGCAAGTAGTTTTTTCCTTCATTGTTCTTCTTTTCTTACAGATACACAGTAATATAAGTCCATCTTGGTATTTGGCAAAACTAATAATAACAAATAAAAGTAGTTATTCTTAACTAATGTTTAACTGGCTAGTCAATATTTTAGTCACTATATGGAGTAACACAATCAGATATTTCTGCGATTGCGATCATAATTTTTTCAAAGCTTCTATTAGTTATCTAATTTCCACCTGATCATTTAAACCTGGCTCTGTTAGAAATAATGCAAACCTTTCATGTTGTGTGTGTGTGGTCCTATAAAATGAGACCATACACAGGATACACATAAAAATTTAAACGTAAGTGCAACTAGAAAACGAAACACTTCTTCTTAGCTATATCACCTATCCAAATAATAAAGAAAGCTCAGGGTACCAAATTTTACTATTATTAGCATGAGCCAAAGTAACTCTAACGCTCATACAGTCTCACAGGAGCTAGCTGTATGCAGATTCAAACTCCCCACGAAAAAAACCTCTAACCTTCTCTTCTAGCGTTGCTATCGCACAGTCTCTTTCTTTAGCACACTTAGCAAACTCCATTTAGAGCGCACGCGATAGCATGGCCATCTCAGAAGGCGTGGACTGTTGTTATAGTTACAGTTACTTAAAAACAATCCGAAAGTTTAAGCTCGTCAGGGGAATTGTGGGGGGGGGGGGGGGGGGGGGGGGGGGGGGGGGGGGGGGGGGGGGGGGGGGGGGGGGGGGGGGGGGGGGGAGAGAGAGACAGACATGTAATATGCCCTCTCTCAAGATAAAGCATCTTGAAAGTGATAGGACATTTTTTCTCTTTTAAACAGCCAATTTTTAATTATTAAAAAATATTTTTCCTATTATTATAATTATTTCAGCTAAGAATGACTGAATCTTTAAAGTGTTCTGATAAACCTGTCAACATTCAGTTGATTATCTCTTATAATATTCATGCAACTGTCTCCTCTTGGGACTCATGGGCTGAGCTGCAAGTTCAGTGTAGGCAGACATTCTAAACAAACTGATTTAAATGACCACCTCACTCTGTCTGCAGCTAAAGTCCCCTCCAGATTGAGACCTTCTGGCTTTTCCAGATCCAGTGGTAAATGACCGGATCGCATGACTTTAATGCCATGGAGTGCTGGAAGACCTTTGTTAAAAATGAGGTGCATGGGAATCCCATTTTGAGGTGTCCAGGTAACATTGGCTGTACTCCTCAGGGGGTGTTTCCATTTCACCTAGAGGAAGTGTTCAGTTACACTCCTGTGCACCCTTCATTATACCAAATGGAGTGTTGTGATACACCCATGTTCAAGGACCATCTACTACAACACTCCAAACGGCGCTCACAAACTCACTTTATAGCCATATATTAGTGTATAAAATTTATTCAGTAATCAACAAATGCAATAAAATATTAGTCCGTGATGTGACATTGTATCTGTTCATGTGATAGGTGAAGAATTAACTGTTCATGAATGAATTAAGATGCTCAGAAATTCTTCATACAGCCAGGATGATTAGAACTGTACATCACTCATGTCAGCAGTGATCTACAAACAGCAACAATAAACAAAAAACAACAACAAAACATAATGGTAATTGACTTTGGACCAGTGTTGGGTCAAGCCCTTTAATTATGAACATAAGTCCAAGCTGTGAAAGAACATTGAAAATTACATAATTCAATAAACAAAAAGGAAATGACTTTATTAATATTGGTTGTGGCTAATAGCCTATTAGGTAAAATGGGAAAGTGTTATTGTCTACTAATATTGATTCTTTGCTTCCATTCAGCAAACAACTATCAATCAATTGAGCTTAAGCTCGAGCCCAATATTTGTGATAGAGCTTCTTAAGTCAAAGCTCAAGCTCTTGACCATTTTTATGAAATGGGCTTCAAGCCCTTAACAAACCTGGGGCTTTTCGGACATTCCACACCTTTTCCCAAATCTCAGCATGTCATACTATTTTTCACAAGTAAATTTAAATTAAAATTCCAATAAAAATTTTATTGCACTTATATAAAAATGACGACAACAACAATAGTAATGTTTAGAAGGCAACAAGGACCCAACTTTGTTTATTATAATTACATGGACATAATAGTGACACTCAGGTCATGTCCATTCCCACACTTTCTCTTGAAGTCTTTATGAAGTTCACTCACACTCTCATTTAACCTATTAGGATCATATCAATACTATTATGATTGGAAACATTCTACTAAGTGTCTTTTATATTGATACCCATTTGTGTACCAACTGACTGTTCAGTTCCCTAGTTGCACACTTCATGTAATACACTAAAATATTTCTCTCTCCTCCCCACCATACCCTCACACACAAAGTGTTTGCATTCTCTCCAATAATCTAAGGAACTATTAATCATATATCAAGCTTATGAGGATCAAGTGATCTTCAAATATAACTTGCCGCACACCGCCTACGCCATCTTTGTTGATGGTTGCTATGCACGATTACTACTATTGTATACTTACAGGGGCTTCTCCGCTACAAGTACCTGCCGAAGGAGCCGCTCACTAATTTTAGAGCGAATCTGGAGGAAATATCGGGGCCTGGTTATAAAACTTTGTAGCACTTTTTTGGAGCGGTGCGGTAAGTTGGAGCTCCGCATTTGGTGCACTACTAGGGTAGGGTCTCATTTACTGACCGGGCCGGACCGATTACTGACCAACGAAACCAACTGAAAGACGGAACGGACCTGCCTGCGGTGTCATACACCAAGGGCTTAATTATTGCTGCTATGTATTTGTCTTAAAATATTCAGGACTCATCCACATTTAATGCTCCTGTACCTAAAAACAAAATGCACTTCACAAGGCAAGATGCAAATAACTTCAAGTGTTACTGCAAGAGGTAACAGCCAACCTATGCCTGATTCAAGCTCTACTACAGTCATTTTGGGGTGATATTATTTTTTTAAATAACATAAGAAACAATAAATGAGAATGAAAACATACTTTCCCAGATAAAAAAATACTGTAAGAAAGAGGGGGTACTAAGTCTTTTGACTTGCCTGGACTGTATATTTTGTGTTATCATCACCAATTCAATATCAAGCCTAAATTTCATTGCCCATGTTTTTTTTGTTTCTGCTTTTTTTTTGCCACTTTAGCTTTTTGTTTTATAGATGAAAGAAAATATGTCCCATTAAACCCAGACCAATCAGCTACCTACTCAGCCATGTGATCACTATTAAACCACAGAAATACTGCTGACGTATTGCATACAACACAGGAATATCAAATTATAATAGCTCTATTTCTAAATGACAACAAGAAGTGATAATACATGTGTGACCTATTGGGTGGGTGCAAATAAATGAAAACTGACACTTTAAGTTCATTTAAAAGTATTTAGCTATCATGTGATACTTATATATATATATATATATATATAGCAATTGCCAATTTCTTTTGAACTAGTCAATCAGTAACTTACATATATTATATTTATATGTATATTTATATAAATTAAGTTAATAATGTGTTTGGTACCAATTGTTTTGACTCACCATAAGACTGTATGAATACAATGTGATACTTATCTTACTGGGATTGTGAAAAACAACAACAAAAAAACAGGTATGGCCTTAGTCTTGGTCAGACTGGTTGGCTCCTCCATCTAGCAAACTGTTAACTACAATTATGAAGTCAGTTAGCATATTGTACTGATATGTGCATACAAGGGATTCTAAGGAGGTAACAAAGTCTTATTAAATTAAGTAATAGCTATAATGTTTGTGTGCATAGGTCCAACAGAATATTGGTTGGTGTAATTTACAAGTTTATGGAAATATATAATCCACTAAGTTGCATTACCACTAACCAGTCAGAAGGGTTTAATTCCATACTAAAAAGACTTCAAGGATGGAAAGAGATTCCAGTAGATACTGCAGTGCTTTCACTTTACCATTTGCAAGTATAATATTGGAATGCGTGGCAAAGAAAACTAGCTGGTATAAATTTTCACTAACTATCTTAGTATTATCTATTCACACAATACTTGATTATAGGTTAAGGTGAGTACAAGTTAACAGAACAATTTTCAAGTCTTCACATACAACCTGATGAGGTCAATTTGATATCCACTGCTTCTTTGGAAGATATCATTGACAGTTTGAAAAATGGGATTTCGATTTCTAGTGTGGTGAATGTAGCAAATTCAGAGACAAGGTCAATTTATTATGTAGCTATAAAATTAAGTCTCATGGCTCACACCTATTCTAATAAAATGCTATGTCTTATGTAACTCAAAAGTACGGCAATGAATTTATTATGGCATAAGTGTTGCCAGATTTTATTTTATTTTACAAATTCTGAAAGTAATCTCTTGTTTAGGGAAAAGAATCATTCTCCAAGGCTGTGCACCATACTAATCAAACCAGTGATAAAATTTCACAAATAATGAAGGAAAGATAAGTGCTTATAGTAATTCATCCTTTATATATTACAGACTTTAACTAGTGCATATGCCAATTAAAGGTGCTTTCAGATAAATTGCTGAGTTTTGGCCATCTAGCTTGCTGATACATAGCTAATGGCTGCGTTTCCCATAACCCAAAGTTAGGAACATTTACAGTTTTGGGCTCTAATGGTATATAAACCTCATGTAGTCAGAATGTTTCCATCTGAGGAGTGTTCCTTCTTTTCATATGAGTATACTTGCTACCACACATTGCTGTGAAGTTAAGTTGAAGAAAGAAAACCATTAATATGACCCAGTTGTGATGGAATACACGTGCTAAGAGATAGAAAAGATCAGGTCAGGAAAGACCTAGACAAGGTTTGAATGAATAATTAAAGTCAATGTAGCTTTTAGTATAAATTAAAGTGTAATAATTGTCCAGGAGACTGTGATGTTGTAGCTGCACCAGATTCAATTTCTAGTTCACTTACTGATAATTGAACACAATTATGTTATGGATGTCTGCAATATTATTGTTATAATACTGATGATATTAATAATGATTTATTAGCTGCTATATCTTGACTGAATGTAATTCTAGTTTAATTCCATTGCAGGATTTTAGACAGGAGTGCAGTGAGAAAACCTTATGAGGAAAACATTACCCACACTAAAAGTAAGTCCTCACTATTAATCAACACGATAGTGCTGTTTGTTCATTTGTTTTTTGTCACAGACAAACTGTGTAGATAATGTGCAGGATGCTTATGATAACCGTGGAGCTTTGCATGTACTGTAAGGACATGAAGAAATTTGATGGACCAGGTGAATTGAAACAGAAGTGTATCTAAAGAAAGTGTATTATAGTCAGCTACAGAAATGATAAGCCATATTAGCTATTCTGACACCACATTGTGTACAGAAAACACTTTTGAAGACTGTTACAGCCAAAATTCTAAAATCGTCACATTACATGCTACTGAAAATATACTGGTAACATTCTATCAGAACAATCTTCAATAAATATTATAATGTATATTGTGATATTTTGTGACTTAGGAATCTGCCTAAAGTTGTTATTTTCTTGGAGGTAAAGGATTAATCAATTGAGATGATTTTTTACAACAGTACTCATATTATGTAAGGCATTCTATACTTGGTGATGGAAATTGTTTGTTTTGAAGCTTCTCTTATATTTCATCTTGATATACAAACTGCTGGTGGAGTTTATAGGACTCAACTGTAGCCTTTTTTGAGCATATGTCATCCATTATTTATGAAGATCACATTGACAAGATGAGAAATAATTATGTTTGGGGTACACGTGTAGAAGTATTTGCACTGGCTCTCTATTTTTCCATTCCTGTGTCTGTTGTTATGGAGAGAAATAATCGCGAATATTATTGGGCGAAGTATGGCATGTCACAAACTCCACGTGGAAATTTAATTTTTCCAACTGATTTTCATGCCACTCTAATGATTTGGATCATGTATAAAAATATGTCATGTGAACAAAAATCATTGTGATGTAGTAATCAATGCAGTGGACAGTTCTCTTCCAAAGACTGTACCATACAACAGTACTGCTTCTTCCTCTCATGCCATGAACTCTATTTGATTTTTTTATTGTTACAATACTTTGAAATATTTGGCTTTGAATTCTACAATAATTTTAATGATTTTACTGTAATGCTAGACACTACATGAACAAAAAAAAAACAGCCCCTCATAATCAGTGGTATAAATTGTTTACACTTCAGCAGCTGCCTAATTTGATTTGGGGTTTCGAATTGAAATATCAAACAATAATTATAAGTTTTAGAATAAGTACATATTTAATCAGAAAATCATGAGAGGTCAATCCAGAATGGTTGCTGAAGCTGACCACACCCTTTCTATTGGTAGTGCTACTTCTCTTGAGCAGCTAAATCTACCACCTACCTAGAGTTACTATATGGCCACCATACGGATCTTAGACACTGAAAGATTGGCCAGACTATTGAATGTCAACTATCAAATATAGTGATTCTGAGTTAACCAATTTATTCACTCTCAAAGATTATATTAAAATATAGCTATTGCTAATTATTTTCTTGGAGTTATATTACCCTAGAACAGTACGTCTTTTTTACTCAGAAGCATCAGGTTGCTTGATGTTCATTGCATTGTGATGACAAACTTGACAAAGACTACCAACTACTCTCAGTATGGACTCTAAACCAATAAAAGCATCTGTCAAAGGCAATTCCAGTTACACTCAAGATTAATTATTTATTGCACACACTATCATGAGAACTATGTGATGATTAAGCATGGCAAAGGACATAAATGATAGGGAAGGAAGTGAAATATACCACACTAACTCTCCTCAACAACCAGCATACATAATTTACCACATAGAAAATTTAGGATAGCCCCCAAGCGTAGTCCTTGTAGAGAGGTCTTTTCCTTACCTGCTTCTTGTGACAGCATCATTATGGAGTGTGATTAATCATTGCTGCCATGGAAATCACATATACCTATAAAACCTATCGCAAACATCAGCGTAACGCTAACTACGCAAGGTAAGGCGGTCAGTAATCCGGTCTGTCCGGTCAGTAAATGAGACCCTACCCACTACAGCCGAGCCGATACTCTACCGCAAGACTACAGTCCCGCAGTTCTTATCAAAAAACTCATTTCATTGGTTAATCAAATCATGTGACCAATTATAGCGCCGCGCGTGACCAATTATAGCGCCGCGCAAGGGCTAGGGCTAGGGCTAAGGGACCAATCAGAAGAATTCTTTGATAAGAACTGCGGGATGGCTCCCGCAAGATAACGAGTTCTTATCCATTTCAATATTACTTTATGATTTATTCGCAATTTTTTCTATTTTATAAGATATTGAAAAATTCTCGTTATGGTGCAGTTCTTTTTTTTTTGGTTTACCGGTGTGTAAAATTTTTGTGTCGTTCTCATTATTAATTCCAAGAAAAACTCATACAAAATTTGGAACTTTAATTCCACTCGCAATCTTAAGAAATAAGTATAAGAAGTACATTATTAGGAATAGGAACTTCTCCAGTATTAACAACAGAATTGTAATTCAGCGGAGCTGACTCTTTAATGAGTTCGCTATATATATATATATATAAACTAGTGATGTGCTTGACCACAAATGGCGAGCGAGCCTAAAGACTATACTATTGATTTTGACTTCTAACACTGAAGCTACTGAAAATAAGGTCCAGTTTTTAAATTTAGCATACAGGGTAAAGTAGGGACTTCCATTTCTATTCGAGTTAGTGGCGGTGGTAAGTCAATGCGCTCTTTGTCATGATTGTAAGCCTTGCGCAACAGTATTTACTTGAAAATACATTGTCCACTAGACTACTGCGAAGGTAAGTCTGTGTAGGTGCACGTCCAGTTGTGTCAAAGCATTGTGTGTTTACAACCACTACTTAGCTAAAGAATATCACAAAGAAAACTTTTAAATAACGTGTATTGTTTTGTTGTTGTTGTTTTCCTTCCAAGCAGTTGCAGAGAGTTGTTACTATGGCACTGAAATCCAGTTTTCAAGTTTGACTGCACCCACAAAAGAATTCAAAACGGTAAACAATTCAATTTCTAGGGTGATACGGGTACTGATCGCTAAACCAGAGGATTCTGTTTAGTGCAATTTGGGACGGGGTAGACCACATAACTAACACAAAAACGCGAGGGTCAAAGTACAAAATG
>WLWI01005976.1_pt1 | contig 10093 bp, 3 predicted proteins | sample 6701501 | NCBI WGS metagenome assembly WLWI01 (sample SAMN12718690, study PRJNA515312) | sponge metagenome | isolation source: marine sponge | host: Mycale hentscheli | place: New Zealand: South Island, Marlborough, Capsize Point | collected 2014-11-01
AGAATTAGAAGATGCTGAGAGGGAACTTCCTGATAATGTGGAACAGCTAAGAAGACGGTTACCTTCCTTGCATAAAGGGTTGGAAGAAATCTTGAAGGTACTTTCAACACCTGGAGCTAAGAAGCTGCCTGAACTAAAAAATAAGAAGTCTATTTTGAGAGCAAGAATATTGGCACTAGAAGGTGCAGTTGATCTAGTGTCTTCCAAGGGTCCAGAGAAAATAAGTGAAGGAAGTTCAAGTGTTTGCTCAGCCTCACATGATAGATCATCTCGACTCAAGACGCCAAGCATAGAAATACCTCAGTTCAGTGGAGAAATGCTAGATTGGGAACGTTTCTGGCCAGATTTCTCAGCAGCACTCAGTCATGACACTAAGCTTACAGACTCAGAGAAGGCTATTTACTTGTCATCAGCTGTCAAGTCATAAGAGGCTAAGGCCATCTTAGCTACACCCTTTGAGCGAAGACATTACATAGAGATGGTTAAAGCTCTCAAGGATGAATATGATCAACCTAGAGAAATATATCGTACCAGAGTCAAGAAGTATTTCAATCGTACCTCAATTGGAGGAACCCAGAAGTCGCTCAAGGAGGCCACTGACATTATGTCTAATATAAAGTCACTCCAAAAGTATGAGCATTCATCTCTTGACGCATTTCTTATTGCGGGATTGGAACTGAGCTTTAGTGAGGAATTGTTCAAGGAATGAAAAACTGAATTGCATCATCTCAAGTCTAAAACACAAACCTTACAAGATGTGGAAATATTTTTTAAGGATCAACTGCAACTCATTGATAGTGCCACACCCATCAAGAGTATGAATAAAACATCTTATACTTTTTAGTTACAATTGAACACTTCTACTGAACATGACGACACTTCACCTATTCATGTAACTGTACATTAAGCAAGACATTCTAGCTTCATTTCCCAGTGACAATAAAACCTTTTTATTTCTGTATTAAAAAGAGCAGCCCATAAAAGAGAGAGAGAACACCAAATCACTTAATTCTGTTTATAGTTAGTGAATTGTTGATTCTAATGAACTTTTAAGATCCTAATGCTACAGGTACATGGCAAATAATGTTTGAAATCTGCTAACCAAGTCTGCACATATTAACAACCCTACAAAATAAAACTCAACATAAACTGAAAAACACATGCAACCCCAAAATATGGTTGCAATTGTATCTCCTTCTGAATTAAGTCGACGAAGGCCACAATTCTTAACTACCACAAAGTAATCTCTAGTTCCTCTCATGTCTTTTGTTTACCTCAACCAACCAGTCAGTCATTAACCTTATAATTTAATAAATGGCATAAGTGTAGCACTGGACAGGCTGCTCCAGCAATTACCAGACCAATGCTTTAGAAAAACACTCATTTATGGCACTGTCTCATGGTGGTTAGATGGCTTCATCAACTTACCTTTTCCTTCTTGTTTCACCCTTTTAGTATGGGCTCCACAAGACAAGCACTTTAGCATGTAACGAATTTAGTAGCTAGCTACACACACTTCTTCATACTCATGCATGCTCAGTTGTATTATCATTATCAATGACACATTCGCTATCAATGTTTCATTCCGCTTTTTTTTGTAACTGTAAAACCCGCATCATTTTAGTTAGTGACCAATATTGTCATAAATTGTAAATTTCTAATTCTGTACTAGTATTAATGGTACTATACTCACTTGTGAGTATGTGTCGCACTGGTAACTCAACTTTACTGCAACTGGACACGATTCAGAACATCTAGACCATCCTGCACAATAATGTTCTCAACAACATTTATATCTTACCTTTCAATTTTATATGCATAACCATCCAGCTTCCTGGGATAAAACTGCACAGGTAGGCTTGCAAGATTGTTGTAGAGGTAGTTTTTTATTTTTTTTAAAGGGATTAGCTACTACAATTTTTTATTTGGGATGTAACTCCTCAAATCCCCCCCTCCCCTTCCCCCTTCCTTCTACACCCAACCTATAAAAAAGTCAGTCTGCCTGACCAATGAAATATGTACTGCTATGCCTATGAATGGTGGTGGTCTGAATGGGCAATGGCAGAAAGAAATTGCTTACTCGTACAGTACAATAGTCCTATTTTTCATTTTTAAAAACTTGGCACCGATGTATACATAGTAATTCAGAAATGAAGAGATTTTGCATGGTCAGTCAATGAAGATTATATGGCTTGTTCCAGGCTCGGATTGATTGAGGGGAAAAAGCGCTAGTTGTCAGCTACAAGAGTTACGTAAGCAGGGCCTAAAATTTACAACTCCTGTCATATACATAATAATATCCGTGACAGACGACGACATATGTATTCATGAATAATTCATGAGCTAATGAGCTATAACACGCAGGCGCACAATTCTCGTGAACTTGCGCTGAATTACCAGGTAAACCTAGAGCACAGGGCGAACTGCGCACCGGTTAGCAACCAAACCCGGCACAAAAAAATGGACCGTAGGCAGGAGTGGCATAGAAACAGGGGCGCAGACAAAGATATGCGGTGTAGGTTTCAGAAAGGATGGCTAATGTGCGAAAGAGAAGGCAAAGAGCGGTTATTTAGCCGGTGGAATCGACGAGCAAAGGCGGTGTAGTAAAAAGGAGAAAGTACAAAGAGAAGTCAAAAAGGTACTAAAAAGCGGGTGGAGTCCAATCGTCGAGTAAAGGCAGCGTAAGTTTCAAAAAGAAAGGCAAAAGTAAAAAAGCTGAAGTTGACATTTTCACAAAGCCTAAGTCCACAAGCATGATAGAAGGACATAAAGATTCAAGAGCAGGAAAGGTAGACAAAGGAGGAGAGGGACTCCTTGACTCAAGAAGGAAGATGTAAAAATTAAAAAAAATGGTAGATACAGAAATGAGATAGTTCAGGAAAAAATAGAGCAGGAGAGTGAAATTGATGTAACCTTAACCAACAATAAAGAATGTTAAAATGAATAAAAGTAACTTATGCTACTGCATTCCTACTTTGTAATAAGTCGAGCGCCACTGTGTGGCTGGGAGCTAGTCAGTAATACTTGATAACTACATTCTGTGTTAAAAAAACAACAACAATTCATACAAGAAAGACTTACTTCAAGGTATGTTACAATTCGAGTGAAGAATGCAATCAACTGCTTCAATACGCTTTACCTCTTCAGAATGAAATTAGTATAATAACAGAAGTCACTCAACATTCAAAACTGAGAAATCGGTACTGCTAGACAATGACCTGTAACATAATATGCCAGGTATAAATTACAGATAATTGATTGAAGATTGTGGATCAGATTACACAATTACATGAAATCATATTAGTTCAGATGCTTATAAAATTAGTATTCTGATAACATTAGGAAAAAAATTTTAAATGAAGATTTTGTCCTACATATGCATGAAGATTGTTGTCAAACATTCTGTGGAGAAATTTTTGAGAATCTGTTGTAATCTATTGGGTATTATATATCTTTCCTATCATGTTTATTAAAGAGTTGTGCATCATTTAACAAATGACCCTACCAACTATTTGACTGGTGGCTATCATACAGTTGACTGTCAATAAGAGTAAAAAAATGTACCAGAATCTGTAAAAACTCTGCAGAAGCACAAAAAATAGGAGTTGAGTCCATTTGAGTGATGAATGTTCAAGAAGAGATAATCGAATGGATATATTCAGGTAAGAAATTGAGTGGTCTACATATTAGTTAGCTTATCTTTCTAACAGAGAGTGATGTAGCCAAGATACTATTGAATTGAATGACATGAGATCTGAGACAATATATATTTTACCAAAAGTTACAGACAAGAGAGATTACATACTGTCGTTGCTCTCAAATAGGCCCATAAAATTGTTTACCTTTACTAAGCAAAAGTGATGGTAAGAGTAAAAATACACTACTCACCCAGTGCAGTACGCTAACGCCGGTTCTGTCGTCTCTTCAAAATCGAGAGAACTTCAACTAGCAAAACAAAACATAGAACTGTGACACACCCTTTCCATATTTGGTGAAACCATAACACGCATGCGCTTTCCACTGACGTGTAAACTTGACTTTCCGGTAGTCCACTGATGATATGATCTCACAGTTATTGTCTGGCATGTCGGTGTCACAGGAAATTTGGTCCTGGCGGTTTTCGTTCCTGTCGGACCAAATCCGCTAGCCGTATAGTAAGGGGGACTAAATATGTTATAAACGGATTAGGTCCTCCTAGGACCAAAAGCAGACCAAAAGGGTATAATTTAGGATTGTATGCAGAAGATACATACCAAGGTGAATGGAGGGCCACAAGTCTGCATCATCCAGCCACTGAGACCTTTCACTTTCATCAAGATCACAGCACTCAGCGTCTCCAATTCTCGTGCCTTACCATCAGCATTACGCAATGATGAAAAATATATACCCAGTAACAATCTTTTGTTGTGTTCTGGCGCTCATCTCGCAGCCCAGCACGCTGTAGCAGTCGCGCTAGCTAAAGCTGTCCACCACCAATATGGTAACGGTGGTTCGGCCCTAAGTCACTGCTCTAACTAACTAGTTCTGATCTTTTAAGGCCTTTTCAATATTTTGCAGCATCCTGGTGTTCTTAGTCCCACACAGTGTTTTCTACTCTTGCATTTTCTTATACTCATAAGTTTGAGACTAACTTACAGTCTTTTAAAGACTCTTGCAGTCTCTGAGCTGAATTTTGCTGCCTCAAAATAAACGGCCATTTAGCCAGTCTGCTTTACTTTCTAAAGACCTGAAAGGCTAGCCACAGTTCAAATTTTAGAGTTAACTGAAAATGTTTACAAATTTCAGGTAAATCTATTAAATTTTGTATTGCAGAATTGTAGCTGTCTAATCAACCATTATCTCTGTTACAATTTCCGTAGTAGCAGTCATCTACAGTCTCTACACACACTCCCTTACTCAATGTCAACTGGGTGAGCTGGAAAAGTGAGCAGGTGTGTGCGTGTGTGGGAGGGGGTGGCAAGTTGTTGTTTTTTAATTTTATAGACATTTTAAAGTAGATAGCTACCTAACAAAACATATAGGTTATTTCTTCATGTAAGTTGTACTCTTATTACATCATTTTAAGAGTTATTTAATTCCATATAGCTAAGTTAAATAACAAGTACAGTAACAGTTACTGTATTCTCTTAGTTTCTTTAGTCTCTTCTAGTCTCTATAGTCCCTTCTAATCTCTACAGTCTCTTTATTCTCTTCTAGTCCCTCAGTCTCCTCAGTAGTCTCTTCTCTTTAGTTGTCTCTTCTAGTCTTTTCAGTCATTTTTTATCTTCAAGTCTCATTAGTCTATTCAGTCTCTTTAGACTTTTTTAGTCTGTTTTAGTTTCTTTAATCTTTGCCAGTCTCTTTGTCTCTTATAGCATCTTTAGTCTCTTCTAGTCTCCTTTGTCTTAATCTATTAAGTCTCAATAGTCTTTTTTGTCTCTTCTGAGCTTAATAGTCCTGTTAGTCTCTTCAGCCTTATTTTAGTTTCTTTTCTAGTCTCTGTAATCTCTTCTAATCTCTTTAAAGTGCCTTCAAGTCTCTAGTCTCTATCATCTCTTTCATCTCTTCTAGTATCTTTAGTCTCTTCTAGTCTCCTTAGTCTAGTCTTTTTGGTCTCTTTAGTATCTTCTATTCTCTAGAGTCTCTTTTGTCTCTTCTAGTTTCTATAGTATTTTTAGTTTCTATAGTATTTTTAGTCTCTTTAGTTTCTTCAAGTATCTTCCAGTCTCTTTAGTCTCTTTAGCCTCTTTTAGTCTTGTTACTCTCTTAATTTTTTCCAATCTTTTCGGCTCTTGCAGTCTCTTAAAGTCTCTTCTCTAGTGTCTAGTCTCTTTGATCTCTTTTGTCTCTTCTAGTCTCTTTAGTCTCTTCTAACCTCTATAGTCTCTTGTAGTCTCTTTAGTTTCTTCTAGTCTCTCTTCTAATCTCTTCTGGTCTCATCAGTAACTTTCTTTTTTAGTTTCTTTAGTCTCTTCAGTTACTTTAGTCTCTTTCCGTCTATTTTGTCACTTATAGTCTCTATAGCCCCATTACTTCTAGCAGCTTCTTTAGTTTCATTACTGCAGCTTTTGTACTGTACGAATAGTATTTTGAATTTTACGCCTTACATTTTAACTTATTTGTATGTTTTTATAGTTTTTTGTGGGCTTTTATTGTCTTTACGTACAGTTTCTAACCTTATATAATCCAAGCATAGTATTTGCAGTCTATACTGCATATGTATACTGTCTAATCAATGTCCCTTGTTGACACGTCTTTTTTGCCAATAGCAGCCTCTAGTAGTTTCCAAGTCTCGTACAGTCTCTACCCAGTTCTCATAGTCACTCACTGGTCTCATAATGTCTCTTTCATCATTTCGTATTCTCTAATTATTTTGAAGTCACTTTTACTTACTTTTTCATGTCATGTATCACATACCCTGTGCGCGGCTAGATTATTTCATATATTGATGTCATACTTTCTCTTACAGTATCTTACAACAGTCTGTCAAACTTCCTATAACCGTCTCCTTATACAGTCTCTAACAGCACCATACAGTGTCACTGTGGTTCTATTCTGGCATTAATAAACAGCAATAGACTCGGTAGTAACATTGTTTACCAATAGTATTACATCCTCTTATGCAGATTCTTGCAGTGTGTTCCTGTCTGTAGCTACACCATGCAAAGAGGACACACATTTAACCTGTGTATGATACTGTATTTAGAGAAAGTATAAAATTCTGGGTTGTAAACATGACTATCTGATACTTATAAGTCATATAGCTATCACCGTTACCCCATCAATGTGCTTTTTGGGCACTGTTGTTGATGTTTTTACCTATTGCAGTCTTTTGCAAACACTTGCTTTCTCTGTTGTGGTTCATATAATTTTCTCACAGTTTAATAAAATTACTATTTTATGCTACTAAGATAGTGTTTCTGTAAGTTATTATATAAAAGTACAGAAATGTTTTGGGTTTAATGTTTTCATGAAGTCATGCACATGCTTCAAGACTAGGGTAACTCTCTACAGTTCCATTCTTCATTAGTGATTCTAATACAATGTCGATGATACCACTTTCCATATCCATTGCAGTGAACCATTTCATATGACCTTCTGGTAGCCATTAGGTGCAGTATATGTTGAATTGATCTGTGCATAATAGTTAACTATCCAGTTATTTTTACAGCAAAAACATTTGCACATATAACAGAAGAAGTTAATTTAGATTACTTATCAGGCTTTCTTTTTAACAATACAGAATTCCTTTTGTTAAAAAAAGCCAGTAAAGAGATATAAACATTCAATAGTAATATTAGAAGACTGAGAAATATTGTGAATAAAGTGGATTGTCAAGGATTTTATGAATTGAGTTCCTATGGAAATACAATATAATTGTATAGGATTTTTTCTCGGAGGTGAAGGGTGAGCAGAAGCACATGGAGACTGTGATCACCTCTGATCGTCACATGATAATGGAGAGACACTGGCCCAAGGATACAGCAGAAGGACTCAAGGCAGGCTGCAGTGGCGTGGAGAACAGGTGGAAGTGGGTGTGATCAGAGGCACAAGTGTGGGGGAAGCTGCTGGAGGCTGTGCTACCAGAAATAGAAAATTTTCATGTGAGAATTTGTTTGCTAGATTAACCACAATAAAGTGTAATGTTGTATGACAGGCTTAAATATCTGTTATAAATTGGCATAGATATTCCTGGTTGAGGTTTGTTGTTGATTTTCTTCTATTGTTGTTTTTCCTAGGCATTGTACACAGAATGTGGAAAGAAATTATCTGATGCTGAAATTTACATGGAGAAGTTTGATACAGTTTCTCGCAAGGTCCCTACACTCAAGAAACAGCTGGATACTTTGCAGGTAACGTTTTTTTTCTTGTTTTTTTTATGACTTCAAGAGTATGGGATAAAGAGTTAAACATCTCAAATTGTAATTATATACTGTTCAGGTATGTTAGGGTCCCCTTCTCCTTCTTGAAAATAGTTGTAACTATCATGGACGCATTTCCCCCAAAATTTTCATCAACTCCCTTTGAAATTTCATAAATTGCTTTGAGCTCCTGGATAATATTTTGCAAGATATCAGTGACAATGTTTTTGTGTTACAGTTTGTGTCATATGAATTTGTGGCATGTGTAGGTGTTTGAACGCAGTATGGTAGAGGTAGGAGAGAGTCTAGGTACTCTATGGTGAACTCACAAAAGAGGCAGCTAGAGCTGGGCATCAGGAAGTCCATAGACCTTGTGCAGATGGTGAAGAGGTACCATCAGAGGTGGAACTCCATCAGGAACGTCATTGAGAAGAGACGTGCTGATATTGAGGCAGCCATGGTCAAATATGACCCCGCCAACCTGGGAGTGGCACGTGAGTATAGTGAGGGAGTGTTCTTTTAGCTCACTTTGCTGTTGAACATGGATTTAATATTATGCTTGTTCGTTTTTTGCTTTTGTTTTTTGTTTTTTGTTTAGAATTCCTTAAGCCCACGTTTATTTAATTATTATAATTCCTTATTTTTTTCCATTATATTCCTTTATTTTTTCTTTTAATTATTATATATATATATAATATTATTCATTCATTCATTTGAATTTATTAATTATATATATATATATACTATATATATTATTCATTCATTCATTTGAATTTAATGATTTTCACAATGATATTTTTAGGTACATGACCCGTGAAATAACTCACGATATTTCACGCTATTTAACGCCATGCCTCATTACCCCTGTAATTATAGCAACAGGCCAAACTTTTCAATTTTCTCCGGTTTTACAGCTACCTTCCTCGGTGTACCCTGCTCTTTACCCTGCTCAACATACACCATGTGTATCACAAAGTTATAGCATTGCTATATTCAGGTGTGTATACTTGAATTATAGCACACAAATACGTCATGTGTATTACAAAGTTATAGCATTGTTATAATCAGGTGTGTATACTTGAATAATAGCACGCCAATACATCATGTGTATTACGAAGTTATAGCATTGTTATACTTGAGTGTTGATACTTCTAGTATACACGTATACACACTCGTGTATTACTCAGTAATCTTGCTGTTTTAACAGTACATTTATTCTAGTGGTATACACCACATACAAAAATGTGCATATATCAGTAGTATAACACTATGCCTTAAATATTTGACACACAAAGCATCAAATTTTAGTGGGTCTATCTTTATTCTTCATTCATTCACTCGTTCATCTTATTTATGTATTCATTTAAATATTTATTTATTTTATTTATTTGTCTATGCTTCTGTTTATGTATTTATTTTATTTTATTTATTTATTCATTTAATTGTTGTATTTATTCATTTAAATATTTATTTATTTTTATTCATTTGATTTCTTTGCTCATGTATTTTAACTTATTTTTATTTATTTATTCAATAAATAAATACTACTAAGGAATAGGTGGTGATTGTTCCCAAGACAGAGGCACAGTTTCCTCGCTGCACAGCCACTGAGAGATGCTGGAACAGATAGTCTCTAGTCCGTGGGTCTCCTGTCTGCACCACTTTGTGGTGTCCCACATCCTTCAACAAGCCATAGACTTTTGACTCACAGCACCCATGGTCTCAATTATTTATTCAATTATTAATTAGTTATTTATCGTTCATAAAATTATTTATTCAATTATTAATTAGTTATTTATCTTTCATAAAATTATTTATTTCATTTTATTCATTCTTTATTTCTTTATTATATTTTAGCAAATAGCTATATAAATTATACAAATGAACTAATCATAAAATATAATAATAGTAGTAGTAGCTAGTAATAATAGCTAATAATAATGATAATCATAATAATAATAATAATAATAATAATAATAATAATAATAATAATAATAATAAATATAAATTAATGGAGTGTATTTCATTCCAAAATTCGGTAAAGGGTCTGGCCTGGCTAGCATTAAAGCTCATGTTTAATCTTCTAGTCTGCAAGAAGTGTTATTGTTCATTACTCTGAGTGTCCATTCGACCTCTTCCACTTAGTTGGCACTGAAGTTCCCGATGTATAGGAAGCTCGATAAGCCAAGACTGGGCTATTGTTTGTGGAGTATTTCAGGATGCATTGCCAGAGTTTTTTTTGGACCCAATAT
>WLWI01005977.1_pt1 | contig 10093 bp, 1 predicted proteins | sample 6701501 | NCBI WGS metagenome assembly WLWI01 (sample SAMN12718690, study PRJNA515312) | sponge metagenome | isolation source: marine sponge | host: Mycale hentscheli | place: New Zealand: South Island, Marlborough, Capsize Point | collected 2014-11-01
GGTCTGTGCAAGAACTACTTGACATTGAAAGTGAATTGTTTTCTTTACTTTCTAACTTGCCCTGAGGAAATACTGAAGAAGGATTATGTAGTACTATAGCTTTTCTTGATCTACTTACATCATGATCGCCATCTTCATTGCTTCTGATATCTTTATCCACATCTTTACTGGGGTTTTGGCTTGGAGGGATCATTGGCTTCTTTGCACTTACATGGGAAGATTGTTTAGCACTGGAATTGAAATTTTCTAGTTTTGTGATTCCATCTAAACTGATTTCGTGAGTGGCTTCATGTCCTCTTTTTGTGGCATCTGTGGATTGCTGCTGCACTAGAGGAATCATTGGCACTTTTAAAGATGAGTTCACAATGTTCTGCTGATGTGACAAAGAGGTAGATCCATTACGTTCTTTTGAATGTGTTGATTTTGTTGATTTGGTGGATGTCACTACAACATTAGCTTCATTATTTGAGTGACTAGTTTCTGTCAGATTATTTCTTCCTTTTTGCATTCTGTTGAGACGTTATTAAATTAAAAGGAGGATAAATCTACAACAAGACATACCTTTGCTTTGGAATCATGTATTTATCTCTCTTTCTTCGATGATAAATAACAGCACCAGTCACAATAACCAGCACAATACTCAGAGCAACTGCAAGCAATGCTCCCACACTTATGTACAAAACTGGAACATTCTGGGTATCTGTAGAAATATATGAATTTGACTAAGTATTATTAATGCACTCAGTACCATTACTGACCTTCACTTATCTGAACTTTCACTCCACAGTTATGACCAGTCCATTCGTCTGTGCAAGAACAGTTGATGTTAGGGAAATGGCAGGTCCCTCCATTTAAACAAAAGTTGTCTTCACATATTGCTGGAAAATCAAGAACATACAACAATGAACTTTTCTTTACATTTTTTATTGTCACTGACTATTTTTTATCCACTATTCTGTATCACAACAAAGCATGACTGCACTATGTTGATGTCTACCACCCACGCAAAAATTGTCATAAAGTTTCATATGAAAGATTAGACAATGATCCTCATGATGTGAGTACATGTAGAGCCGATATAGACCAAGTTTTCACCATAATTACTGTACAAACTCACGTAGTTCACATCTATCTCCTTCCCAATCTTCTGTGCATGTACAGTTAATGTTCGGAAAAGAACAGTTTCCTTCATTCATGCAGAATGTTTCATTGCACATAGCTGAAATGAAACACATTTAAAGTACATTATACAAATAGAAAGAATTTTGCTGACTATATAAAATTATCTTCTTTCTTTCAAAAAGTATAAACCATGAAAAAGGCACTGATTCTGTCATTTAAGTGTATTCCGTTTAGAACTGCAATGATTATTGTGCATTCACTTTGCTGATCAGGTCCTTGTCATCATGACAATAGGAATAAATTGGTGTACACTAATAAGTAAAGAGTGAGTGATTACTCTCATTTAAATTGATGGAACAAAGAGAAAAATAGCATGCAAGAAGATCTTCAGTGATTAGAACTAGCTAAAAGGAAATTGCTTCCTGCTAAGACATCAGGTTGTCTTTATGCTGATGCAAGATTATTTATAGGACTGAAATTTTTTAAAAGAATTTTTTTAATGTTTAAACATTACCTGTGCAAGTCATGTTATCATCATTTAAGCCATATCCTTCTCTGCACTGGCAATAGTAAGATCCATTGGTATTAATGCAATCATGCTGGCAGATATCCATAGAGAAATAGCACTCATCAATATCTAAAAAAGTATACAATATATATTTTAAGTAGCCAGAATCATTCAAAATAGTCATTGAGACTCTTGAAACTGAGTAAGGATAAACCAAGTTACTTTTTTAAAGCTAGAAGTATTGTACATTTGTTTTAATTTGTTTCTGAGAAACAGTGTAGTGTTTATATCATATATTCTTTTTTGGCGATCATTTGCATATTCCCGACTAGTCTATTTGAAATATAGAGAGCTAACCTTTATGAAAGTAATCAATTAAATCTGAAATATTCCCTTTCCAGGCTCTGATTGGGTAGTTTGCCACCCCTAGCAATGCTGTATTCCTTGTTCTCAAACTGTGACTATGGTCAATTATAAACTATTAAGTCCAATATGAGGATGAACTGATATTTTGTAATCGCGTCTAAATCAATAATTGTACAGGCAGTTTATTTTGCTATACTGCCTCTGCTCTCACTTTATAATTCATTTCACGATCCTTTCCTCTTTAGTTGTAAAGCATAGGTAAATAAAATATCAAGTATAATACCATAGCCGAGTCATTTTTAGTACAAATAAGTGTGGTATTATTTTGTTTGAAATATTACAACAATGGAAAATTGAAATAATGATCTGATTGGTCACAATAATTTATTTGCAACCTTGCTGCACTGTTATCTGCTACCAAATGCCGCGGCGAAATTCTTGGGCAATGCTATTTAGCAATGGTAAGAGAAATATGAATAATAGCAGAACTGGAATGAAAGCATTTATTGAAGAAAATGAGATCATGGTTTTCTTAACTACAGAAATGAACTGTCATCATTGGCTATAGTAATAGTGATGTGCTTCAGCACAAGTAGCGAGCGAGCTGGTCTGACTGAAATTTAAATTTGAATGCTAACCACTAATAATATTTATTGGTTAGCTAATTTTTAAGATTTATTTGTACTATTCTTTAGCAACACACAACATCTTATCTTTACACTTACATACACGCTTGTTCACTGGCACAAGCACAAGACTTACATTGTATTATCTTCGTGACTTGACATTGGACTATAGATTTTCAAAGATATGCTATTAAATTGCGTCAAGGGTAAGGATTGCTAAACCAAAGGATTCTATCCACCTTTCAAAAGTTGACTCTGTTGAAAATGCTCCATTGTGCCAGAGCTAACTAACGCTTTCTCTCAGTGACTGGACTATTGGACAGTGAATTTTCAATTAAGTACAATTCTGTTATGTAAGGCGTATAGCTAAGAAGCGCATCAACAAGATAACTTACCACAGCTACTAATACAAAATGAACTCCGCTAAGTTTGCAAAATCTAACTGCGAATGTCTCTCCTCTTTCTTTCTCTTAGTTCTTTCCCATTTTTGTTTATCTGGCATTATTTCAAAGTCTTTCTTTTCTCCTAAATTTCTAGTGCCCGCGCTAATGCTTATTTTTTAAGTAGCCTCCGGGGGTGGACATGCATTGACCTCTATGAACTTTGCCATACATAATATACTAAAATCTCAATTGAGACTTGTTAGTGAGAGTCTCACTTCACTTGTGATTAATCCTGAATACCACAATTTTCTGTGCTATTATATCTCCAAATCAGTAAAAGCTTAAAATGTACAAACAGAATATCTGCCATAATTAAAATTTGCTGTGACTAATACCTTGTGTGTACGTTGTTGTACGAAAGAAGTGAATATGTTAGTAACTATATGTATGAGATAGTTAATAGGAATATATTTTATATGTACTCGTTAATTGTTTGAATAGTTTTGCATCATCTCATTAGTTCACTTTTTGTCTGTTTCATTCTTTTTGAGTCTTGTATTGGTCCTGTTTTGTGCATTTGTGTTCTTGTCATTGTTTACTGAGTTTAACTGTGCATTGCGGCTAAACCAGAGTCTCCTGGTGGCAGTGACAAACAAACTTGGGAGTGAATGCAGTGCTACCTGCTTTCATCTCCACTATTGGTATAAACAGGCAGACGTGTACACACTACCTGTCTATCCTGGGATAAATGGAATTACAGAAAATACTATTATATATCATACCTGAACAAGTTGTGTTATCATCATTCAGTTCATATCCTTCTCTACACTGGCAATAGTAAGATCCATTAGTGTTTATACATGTCTGTTGGCATACTTCCATAGTAGAGTTGCATTCATTAATATCTAAAATAAAGAGAGAAAGATTTTATTGAAACAGTTAGTGAAATGAAGGTGTTGTGTTTTTGTTATTTGTTTGTTTGTTTGTTTTTTGCCACTCATCTGAACAAGTTTATGCCATAAATAACATGCATCCGTTATAATGCTCATGTGTCCCAAGAAAAATATTCATTTCCAAACATTTTTCCAGTGAAAAAAATGTATTTGTTCTATTCTAAATAACTGGGGATAAGTGATAGCTTACCTGAGCAAGTTGAGTTGTCAACATTTAGTTGATATCCCTCTCTACACTGGCAATGGTAAGATCCAATAGTATTATTGCATATATGCTGGCAGATATCCATAGATTGCATGCATTCATTTATATCTGAAAATATGAGGGAGAGAATGCATTCATTAATCCATTCCCTTATCCTACACATACACCAATATGCTAAGAATTAAAACAAAATTTTGAGCTATTTAGTATGCAAGAAAAATCGATAGTGGTGTGCCTGAACACAAATAGCGAACAAACCTGCTAATTAGGTTACATAAAGCTACAGTATTATTATGATTTATTGTAGCTCCTACTTCTATGTTAGTATGGATGAAGGATAATATGGCAGTTGACTTTTAATTTTAGTAAACAAACACAGAATTATTTTCTTACCTTTATCTTCCAAGTAGTAGTAGCTTCTGTAGTACACAATGGATGTATAAGATATACTTGATTTTCAATTGTTCACCCTAACTAATATCTTGCTTGCTACACTTGTTGCCAAATGTAGACTATTTCATTTGTAGGTTCAATGTTACCTACACATGTTGCATCATTGTTAATTAGATGCTGATATTCAGAATCACACGTGCAGTAGTAAAAGATCCTAGGCAGTTATTTATTATAGAGGCACATATTCATAGAGGAGGCACACTCATCAATATCTGAATACTAGCAAGTAATTAGAATTGTAAGTTTGCATAATGGATATTTTAGTTCAGTAATTACTTTTTAAGCCTTTGAAACATGACCAGATCTGAAATAATGTCACAAAAATAATAGTAGAATGGCCTGTGTTGTGAATCTGCATATCACATAGTGAGTTTTTACTATAGATTATCTTTTAAATAACTAAATACATGTAGTAACATTATATTGCCTAAATACCAATTATAACTGATAAATATCTTTCCTTCTACTATAGTGGTAAACTACACATATATGTTGGTTTATGTTGTTTCTTCTTACCTGTACACATTGTATTATTATTCATTAGCTGATATCCACGATCACAAATGCAGTGGTAAGATCCTGGTGTGTCCATGCATCCACCATTTTGGCAAGTGTTCGTAGAGGGGGAGGCACATTCATCAGTATCTGTGAGACAAATACTAGTGAGTAATTACAGTTGTAAGTTTGTATAATGGGTGTTTTTGTAAGAAACAATATTAGTAGAATGGACTGTATGTTGAATCAGCATATCATAATTTATTTCATAAAACAATTTCCATGTACAACAATTACCATTTACAACAATTAACTTACAATAGTCTCTAATTTTAATCTCGGTCTATCTAACAATATGGCACATATATGTTGGTTTACGTTGTTTTGACTTACTTATACACATTGTATTATTATTCATTAGCTGATATCCACGATCACAAATGCAGTGGTAAGATCCTGGTGTGTCCATGCATACACCATTATGGCAAGTGTTCGTAGAGGAGGAGCCACATTCATTAATATCTGTGATAAAAATACTAGTGAGTAATTACAGTTGTAAGTTTGTATAATGGGTGTTTTTGTAAGAAACAATATTAGTAGAATGGACTGTATATTGAATCAGCATATCATAATTTATTTCATAAAACAATTTCCACTTACAACAATTACCATTTACAACAATTACCACTTACAATAGTCTCTCATTTTAATCTTGGTCTATCTAACAATATGGCACACATATGTTGGTTTACGTTGTTTTGACTTACTTATACACATTGTATTATCATTCATCAGGTGATATCCAGAATTACAAATGCAGCAGTAAGATCCTGGTGTGTCTATGCATTCACCATTTTGGCAAGTATTTGTAGAAGGGGAGGCACATTCATCAATATCTGAGAGGAAAAAAACGGTATAGCAATGCAATTTTTGTTATAATTATAACTACATGTTTTATTCTACAGTATTCAATAAACTATTGTGTCATTGATTACTATCTCTCAACAATAAGCATAATAAATTTGTGATAATAATTAGTGCTCAAGTGAGCACTTGACCTGCAAGCTATAGCTTTGCTTGTCCAAGAAGTACCGTTTAGTAAACAGTGATATGGTATGAATTGTTATGAATATTGCAATTAATAGGCATGACGATGAGAATGGTTAGCCAAATATTGATAACAAGCATCAAATTCACTGACAAAAACTGGGATTGTTCTCAGTACGACGAATAAACTAGAGTTTGGCAGGTAGAAATGATGTTTATTATCAAAATAGCAATTATTGCATATAAGTTTGAAGTGTGTTAGATTTTTAAATCTCCATTTCAGCTAAAAACAATTTGTTAACAAATATATATATATATAATATTATATATAATATACAGTGCTCTTATTGAAATATTACAGTGAACAGTGAACTTATTGAAATGTTGGTGCTATCACAAAAACCACTGTAATGTCTGAAGTATGAGTGAGTGGGTGGGTGGATGGATGGGTGGGTAAGTGAGTTAGTGAGTGAATGAGTGAGTGATTACTATTGTGAAACTGAAGAGGCTGCTTCAGCTTCCATCACCATGTATCTGGACAGTGGGTACAAGTTTCCCAGCCAATCACCAGCACTGACCTGACATGGTCTGTAAAATGATGATGCCAAGACAGTCACAATGCTAGAACTGACTGTGCCGTGTGATATGTTAAAGGAGGAGGCTGTGGAATGAAAGACTAACAAGTACACTGATCTTCATGAAAGTGCAGTCACTGCGGGTTTCAAGTCTTCCTTACTGACCATAGAAGTAGGATCGCACAGGCTACCCACACTCCTAGATTTGCTAAGTTGAGGCATCGCCTTGATTGGACTACGAAGAGAGCCATGAAACTTATGTAGGACATATTAAGAGAAGCAATTAAAGAATCTTACGTAATCTGGAAATCCAGGAACCATAGAAACACTTAACGCCAACCCCTTTGTAGCAACTGACTATCACATGTACATTCATCAATATCTAGAAATATCATATAAAATTCAAAATATACAATTCAAATTTCAGTCCTGTCTGAAAGCAATGCTCGCCTAGAGAATACTTATTGATTGGTCATGGTTGATATAAATTTAGATACTACATCTGATCATTTACCAAAAGATAATCTGCCTAAGGCCGTATCCTGTAGTTGTAATACCAATAACCCCTAATTAAAGTATGAGCCAATGTCTATTGGCACCAACATGTATGCTCTTATTGGACACAATCCTGTCAAGTAGAAAATAATATTTTGTATTCCAATACTTTGGCAGGAACAGTGAGAAGTAGTATGAAGAAACAGGAGTAACTGAGTAAGAACTAATCATTCAATCTGAACAACCAATGCCACAAGATTGCTTCAAAATGGTATTGACAAGCTGCTAATTATATTAAACACTGGACATAGGAGCATTGCTGTAAAAGAACAAGTGAAAAGCAAAAAAAATAATTTCAAATGTTCTGAATTCAGCAACAAACAGGCAATTATAATGATTACCACCCAATTTCAAATAACCGAAACCTAGCTGCTACACTTCCAATTACAACGACGTTTGCCTCTACAAAATAAGTCCTTCATTCTCAGCCTTTCCACACTAATCTTCAATATTGAAATATGATTGAATGATCTATGGTTACTATCAACTACAACTCTTCCTCCCACAATTTCACTCTACTTCCATATCATTCATTGTCATTCATTTGCACTCACTTTCACTTATACCTGAAGAGACTGATTTGGTTCAAGTGGCAAGCCTGCAGTGCAGAACTTTTAGCCTTACCTTCCTATAAAAGCACGCTTGACTAATTGCAATTCTAGACTTTGGGCAGAATATACACACCCTCTAGGAGTTGTGTTGTGTGAAATTCAACTCCAGCAAATTGATAAATTTAATTGAACAGTTTGAACAAACTATGGTACAAAAATATCAGTTAAATAGTTACATTATGTACTCATGTACACTACTGTTTCCTGAAGTCTCTAGTTTACATTTATGTTATATATTAAACAATTATTGTGATGGACTATAAATTTTGTGTCCTCAGTACCTGTACATTATTAAACTCCTAATTTAGCAAATTTCTACTTTCTTACATTTTACATTTAAAAATATCAAAATTCAACTTGTTTGTTAGGCTTACCTACCTACACATGTTGTATTATCATGCATTGCCTGATATCCCGAATCACACATGCAGAAGTAAGATCCTAGTGAGTCTATGCATACACCATTGAGGCAAATATTTGTAGAGGAGCATTCATCAATATCTGTGATAAAAAAAGGTAATAATACCAGTTATTACATAATTATTGGTACCCTAATAAAGGCATAGATTCTAATAATTACACATAAAAACATAATAAAAAAATATTAGCTATAATATTGGTTTTTGACATTCAGAGCATTCTTTCATTGACTTGTTTGTCAATTATCTTAGCAATATGCACTACTGGCATGCTCCAAGTACAGATGATGTTGCTAACATGCCATTATAATAAAACTCAATGTACCTGTATATGATGATATTCTTTTACTTTGTGTTCGAGAGGTTAATAAACAAATATGCCCCTTTATGACAATTTACAAAATGTAAATTTTGAATAATGAATTAGCTGGTATAACTAAAAACTAATATAAAGGAGTAAAAAGACAACAAGTGCTTAATTAAAATAGTTATAAAAAATTACTAGTCAAACCTACTTGAACATTTCTAATAGATGTTTATATAAACATATAGACTTAATATTTGTCAGTGTGCTGATTAAGTTCTATTTTCCTTTCACATGATATTTTTCTGCTCAATTAGCTGTATCATTATTCCGAGATATAGTGATATTGACTATAGCTATATTATGCTAAGACTACGCTAATCTTTACATTTATTTATATAAGTTAACTTGCTCATGAGCAAGAACTTAAGCATAGAAATAAATGTAAAGATTCACTCAGATATTTGTTGTTCTTTATGAAGATAAGAAGTAAGAAGAAGTACTAAGACAGGCTTACCCACAAGCCAACAATTATAAAAGAAGATTTTTTTTTAACTAACAGTGTTGTTTGTTTTTGTTGTTGTTGTTGTTGTTTTATTGTTTTGTTTTGTTTAACATGATGGGGGAGAGGGGATGGGGGGAGGGGGGGGAAGGGCATTATTATACTTTAGATAATATCTTGATCAAAAATGTGCGATGTAGCTACCAAGGAAAATCATAAAAATGTAGTTAACTTTGTCATTTACTAATTTAAGAAGAATTGATGCAGTTTTTACCAAACAAATATAACTGCGAGTCAAGTTCTGTGATTATGTGGTCAATGAAAAAGATGGTAATATTGATTTTATAGCTACCAGTATTCAAACCTTTTGTGACATTCTGTGACATTCGGTTTGTGTTAACAAGCATAGCTTGGTTAGGATGAGTCAGCATTGACACTGTCACCCACTTGCTCTGCCTAATGATATAATTTGTGTATATATTACTGCATTGCCTCATAACTTGACTGTGATTCCAACAAGGTAATGCAAGAATTAAAAAATCTCTGAACTACAGAAGAAGCAAAAACAATTAGCTTTGTACTTTTTACTTTCATTCAGATCCCAAGCAGCACAAGCGATGTCCTTTCTTTCAAATATTGTGTATAACATCGATAAAACTGCTGATATGTTATGTATATATGCCTTGCTGCCCATAAATAAACACATAATGAGCATTGATATTTCACTAATGACTTTAATGGAACTTCTCAGCAAACAATAGTCAAGCCAAATTTGTCCCAAAATATTTTATTTGTGTAATCAAGTTTAACTAGTGATGTGCTTGAGCACAAATAGCGAGCGAGCCTAAAGACTATACTATTTTTATATGAATGATTTAACACTGAAGCTACTGAAAATAAGGTCCAGTTTTTTAATTTCGCATACAAGGTAAAGGGATTTCAGTGCCATAGTAACAACTCTCTGCAACT
>WLWI01005978.1_pt1 | contig 10092 bp, 11 predicted proteins | sample 6701501 | NCBI WGS metagenome assembly WLWI01 (sample SAMN12718690, study PRJNA515312) | sponge metagenome | isolation source: marine sponge | host: Mycale hentscheli | place: New Zealand: South Island, Marlborough, Capsize Point | collected 2014-11-01
ATAGTGCCGTGTGCAATTCGTGTGTGTAACTTATTTTGTGTCATGTCATGATGTGGGTGTGGCTGGACCAAGGACTATAAAGTCTAGCCGCACTTCCGGTTTTGTCAGATTTCAGTTTTCTCAATTATATAAACGTAGCCTAACTAACGTGTGTAATTTGGGCCACTGTGAGGCGAGCGATTAACCTCTCTCCAACCTTGCCGGTGCGCTGCTGATTCTCTGGTGGCAGCCTATCTACCTGACCCCCACAGATGGCCTGAGCGATTACAGGCAGGACAGGAGAATCGTGACGCGGAGATGTGATTGATTGTTCAAGTTGGCATAGAACGTTTGACGTTGGACGACGGCTTGACGGATGACGCAGACGACTTGACGGGCGGCTTTCCAGGCTTGCTTGCCATGGCTAGCTGCCGTGCATTGAAGAAGTCTAGGAGGTCGTGGACCGAGGGGAGCGACGTTTTCCCGGTGATGTGACGAGTCCACTCGTCCAAGAGTTTGTCATCGAGGTGACGCATGAGTATGGCTGCGATGAGCTGGTCAGACAATTCTCCATTGCAATAGCAGAACCCATCACAGATCCTCTCCATAATGGACCGCATAGTGGAGATACTGTCTCTGGTGTACGTGAACTTCGGCAGATTGAGAAAGGTGACCACGTGGATTGGATAGACGACCACTGGACCCGTAGTTGGTCTCCAGTTCGGCGAGTTGCGTTTTCATAACCATTCTCTCCTCGACCTGCCACCTCAACGACTTGACGGGCGATTTCGGTCTCCATGGCACAAACGAGATGGAAGCACTTGTCTGGCTCAGGAAGACTCGAGCCGGCAGATTTCATGGCTGACGTAAAGAGTGACTTGAAATTGGCCCAATCCACCGGGTTACCGGAGAACTTGGGCAGGTCGAGCGTTAGACGAGACGACGAGTGTGGTGCAGCTGGTGTGCAATACGATGGAGTGGGAGATGTGGACAACTTCTCTCTTCGACTGGAGATATCTGAAGCTCTTTTGAAGCAGTTCAGTAGTAGACGATTGGTGTCTCCACACAGCCTTTCCACGTCGGGATTGGCTGTATAAGTCCGAGAATGCCTGCGGAACGTCATGTTCTGCTTCTCGGTGGTGGCGTAATTGGACCAGAAACGATCGTTCGGATCATCGGCCAACTCTTGCAGATTAAGGAGCTGGTCGGCAAGAATGATGCCCTCCTCATAGACATCAATCTTTCGTAGGAGGATATCCGCTCTGGTGAGGAGATCCTGGTAGACGATGCGGAACTCTTCCCCAGATCGGGTTTCTTCTTCCTTAGCCCCGGGATCGACTATAAGCTCCTCATACCGTGTTTGTAAGGCACTGTAGAAGAGCAGTTGACGGTTCAGTTCATCCTTGCGATGGGCTAAGACGTCCCATTCGATGTGGTCGACAGATAGAGCTAGGATTGCACCAATCTCACGTTCCAGCTTCGTGAGCTGCCCCTTACGGCCGGTGCGTTTGCTGAGGATTTTCCGAGGTTCTAGAATTTGTTGATAGGCGGCGATCTCTTCGCAGTCCGCGGATGACATGATGGACAGCGAAGGTTCTCAGACGGAGAATAAACGACGAGACGGGGTAGACGATAGACGGGCAGGTTCGAGCAGACGACAATTCGAACGTGCAGTGTGTTCACAACGATAAGTGAACGGCGATAGACGGACGGCAGATGAAGACGGTGATGTAGAGCTGGACGCTGGCCAGAATCTTCTACCGAGAAGATCCGGCTCGAAGGACCAATTAATGTGAAAGACGGGCGTAACTTCGTTCACACAGGACCCAAACTAAGTCGGCGACTTGGATCGAAGGACTAGTGTCTTGCAAGCCCTCTGGCGCTGGTAGATGCTCAGACACAACCGCTGTTACTTGCGCAATTGCAGTCTTGCCTGAGTTACCCGAAAAGCGCGCACTCCACAACAATACAGCTATGGTTTGGGTCAATACAAGAACAAGATAGAATTATTAGAACATCAGCTATATATGACATGACATGATATAGACCGCAAAGGGTTTAATGAGGGTGGAGAGATTCAATGTTCACGGGTGACGATCCTTTTCCCGGTGACGTCCTTTCCCTTTTGTAGCATTCGCAGGTTCGGCAGAGGCCCGAACAGTGATTACAATTACATCCATGCATGTCATACACATGACAGTGATAAACAAGATTTTTAATGGTAGTTGAGTAAGTATCATTGCAGTGGAAGTTAACAAGCAGAAATCAAGGAGCATAGAAGTAAGGACTTATCTCTAGCAGTCAAGACTGCTCACTATAGAAGTGATATTACTACATTTTTAAGATGCTAAAGAATAGCAGTGTGGAGCCAAGCCCCACATGAAAGAATTTGGACATAAATGAAAGTAAATGGGTATATATTGCTGCATTCCTAAGATAAGAGTAATGTATGTTGTTGGGACTGGAAAGTATATAAGTCAAGGACCATACACAGCTGAGGGTACACTACTTTTGTTTTTGAAGGAGAAAAGGAGGTGGATAGTCTTTGTTAAGAGATAACCTCCAGCTTATTAGTAACTATGGCTATTGCAGGAAAAAAAAAGGTGCACGGCGCAATAGGTATTTTTTATTTCGCTGGGAAATTATAAATGTAACTAATATAATTAAACTTATAGTTCACACATAACTCACTAAACCAAAATAAAAAAGATTTGGTGCATGTTCCAATTCATTCATGTGCCGATGCAATAATAAAAGCCACTAGCTAATTGAATATTTTTCGATTCATTTCTAAATGCATCACCTGGAGAACCATCTTAAATAATAGTGACTATATATTTTTTATATTCCTGCATGCTCTTTACAGTATCTTTTAAGTCAAAGATTAAGCAGAATAAGATCAATTCATTTCCTAGCATGCATCAGTACAGTTTGAACTTTCTAGAACCTTTTTACAGCAGTGTAAATTGTACGATGAGAATTGTGTATAAACTCCGAAGTTTTAGCTCTGGTTAGTACGGCTTGCAACAAAACTATGACTAGTGCTAAACCACTTTACCAAAATTGATTACCTCACCTGCAGCAGCAAATACACCTTACCCATTCCTGATCTCTTTAAACTTGACTGCTCGTTACCCTATTACCCAAACTCTATTAGGGATTATGGCAACTAGAAAGAACCTTCTACATTATAAATATCACTTGAGTAAAAATATGCCCTCCCTATTGTTTTTATTCAAAATTTTTGTATAGCAAGCATAAAGCTCCCACTTTAGGAAACAAATATAAATCACTTGATTTTAATAGCATGTAATATACAAATTCCCAATGAAGTTTGATTATAAAACTAAAAATAACAACAACAACAATAAAAAAAAGAACTAAAGATTACAAAATTTGAGGTTGGGAGAACAGTTTGTGGTGCGGTGAAGTCCAAGACTACCTGCTTCAGCAGCTGTGTAGCAATGTAATGCAGAAATGGCAAATCTCAGTGATGGCCAGCACAGCTGATAAATCTTAATATCTTATGCTGAACACACCTTCAATCCATATTCTATTTTTTATTGAATGCATGATAAGTATTTTACCATTTAAAAGCTATAAGTACCAAAACAACTTAATGTGCAACTATAATAATTGAAATCACACATTTTTATCTTAGTCGTATTTTACTCAATTGTAACTAAACATGATACAAATGTACTATGATGTATGAAAACAGACTATTTGTTTCGACCTTTTATCTCTTGTACAACTAATACAATGCACAGTAGTGTTCTCCAATAACTTTTGTGGCTAGTCAGCAAGCACCATCTTCTGAACTTAGAACTTTCATTATGCAATTTTTATTTGTCATTCTTACATCATTCATTTCACTATACCATTAAATGTGTATTATGTGCATCAGTAAAAATCACAAAAGTTGTAATAAATCATGTAGCTATAGTCAGTGTCAGTTATCCTAAACTCTACAAAATAGATATGTGACTTGTGATGTACTTAAGCACAAATGGTGAGCGAGCCTAAAACTGCACTAACACTAACTGAACCAAGAATTAACCTCTCTCGGGCTCAGGGAAGCGTAACTCCTGGTGGCAGTGACTTGTCTAGAACTGATTAATCTCTATTCTGGGGAACTTATTCTAGCCTTCCTTAGCCAGAAGGTCAAGAAGCTCCTGGGAACTCTCCCACATGTGGTGGCAGCAATAACTCTTGAACTCTCCTTCTTTGTCAGATGTCTTGCCAGCCTACCTCTACTTCTACCATATCAGCTAAATTTCATATCCTTTACTTGTTTATTTGTACATGCAAAGAATTGTGATTGTTTTAGACAATTTTTTCTTTCTTGTATATTCTAGCAATTTAATCATTTTTGTCTAGAACGCTGTTGTATCTTACATTTTTTCCTGTGTAATTGTTGTGTCATTGTCTTTTTTTGCTTTGTATGCCATTATGTCCACCTCCCCTGGGGATCCTCCAATTTCTGCAATGGATGCTTCTCATCGTCCGCTTCACTCAATGACTACTCGCGGTCAAGCGAAGAATAAACACGACTCTTCCATCGAGGCATCACTTCAGCCAATTGATGATCGCGAACCTACTGCCGAGGTACCTACAAAGACTGATAGTCATGAACCTTCAGTGGGTGTATGTAGACCACCACCTATGCCAGTAATTAGTGAGGCTCTTTCGGGTTCAAAAGACGCTCCTACTTCTTCAAGCGACATAATGCTATTACTGCATTATTTAGAGTTACAGAGAAAGGAGGACCTAGATCGCCAAGACCGTTTCCAGGCCAAACAGTTGGAAATTCTTAAGGCTAAAGAAGACAGGAAAGCAACCCTCCAAAAGGAAATGGCAGACAAAGAAGCCGCCTTGCAAAAAGCTAACACAATCAGGAACATCGAAGACAAGGTTCATCACGAGCGGGAGAAAGCAGCTAAAGAAATCTCTCGCATTCCCAAAATGATGTCTTCCAAGACTGCGTACGACAGCTTCTCAAGGATTGAATGTACGTTTATTGAACAGTCTGTTCCTGTAGAGATGTGGGTGCATGGGTTACAGCAGATACTTTCTGGGAAAACACTTGAGTACTATTTCCGTCATGCTGAGTCATTCTCTAAAGACTATCATGGTTTAAAGTCAGTCATTTTAAAGTCTTATAGCTATTCCAGTGAAGACCTACTTGACTTTGTTAAACCCATAGTTGCATTCAGAATCCTCTTTTAGGTTCTATGAGCTAGTATAACACTGTCCCTCTATATTTCCTCTTTGACAGGGCCGCAATTGATATTGACCAAGCTTCACACCTCTTTTCAAATGCTCTAGCTTCATTTACTGCTGTTGCTACTCTCAATTTAGATGGAAGAGCTCACATTTCAGTTTCGAATCCCCTATCTTGGTCTGAGCGAATGAAAGTTTTTGAAACTTACACTCAGTCTCCAGCATTCAAACTGAACAGGTCTAAGAATGACTAACAAATTTAGCTCCAACCTTACTTATAATTCTAAACAATCCTCTTAATTTGAACCTGACAATAAAGCCACTACATCTGACTCTGTTGCTAAACCAGCTGAGAAAGCTTACTGTAATTATTGCAAGCGTCATGGTCATACTCTTGACAATTGTAGAACTCTGCAGAGAAAGAAAGCTAGAGAACTGTCCGATAAACCAGCAAATAATGCACAACAGGAAGTGAGCGGACTGAATGAAGTCATTCACAGTGACTCAGAGGATGATGCTGTAACCTCCTCAGTGGTTAATCGCAACAATGGGGTACCCAACAAATTTAATACTTTGTTGGAAGGCAAGGTCAATGATAAATTAGCCACTTTTGAGTTAGATTCTGGTGCCCAGGTGTCCCTCATTTCACCTGATCTTGTTTGTGATAAAGACAGAGTTCCAGGAACCATTTCCGTCTCTTGTATTTTTAAATTGTGTCAAGTCCTTCCCTTGGTTGAAGTGGATATTGATATCCAGGGAACTAGAAAACGGGTTAGGTTGGTGTCTCTCATGATTTAGACAAGCACTCAGTTCTTTTGGGTAGTGATTTGCCTAAGGATGATTTCTGTCATTTCCTTCTGTTAGCTATTCACAAACCCTGTTCCTCAGTTAAGATAACTAGAGCACAAGCCAGGCGTCAGAAGTCTTCTGAAGCAGAGAGAGAACACCAGCACATACTTGATGGCGCACAGCCTACCGATAATTCAGTAATTGACCCTTTGCTGGATAATTCTCCTCCAGCTATTGACCATGACACTCACACACTGACTCACCACAATTGTCTGATGATGATGTGTCTGTTGGGGTTGACTTACTTCCCACAGGACCAGTGTTGGCTCCTCATTCTGCTGAGAATACTGACTCTGATAACTTTGAAGATGCATGTCCTAGCCCACTTGACAATGTATCTGCTAAGATCCTGTGTGATGTGCCATTAGTTCAGTTAAATGGTATAGGTAGATCTGGTCTGTGCAAGCTACAAGCCTCAGATACTTCTCTATCTGATCTCAGACAGTTTGCTAAAGATAAAGAAAAGGGTTATAGATTTGTTAATGAGGTTTTAATGGGAATGTGTACAGACCATGGCACTGCTAGAGATGTTATTGCTCTTCCCCAGTCACTCAGACCCAAAATGTTAGCTCCACTTTGGCATAGATAATACCAGATCAATAATAAATCGGTGTTTCACTTGGCCTGGTCTTGCATCTGATGTTAGGGCATACATACAATTGTGACATTTGTCAGAGAAATTCAAAGTTTAAACCTGCTAAAGCACCCTTAATGGAAGTAGATATAATCACTGAAAGGTGCGAGAAAATAGCTCTAGATGTGGTTGGGAAGCTCCCTAGGTCCAAAGAAGGTTACTCTTATATCTTGACTGCTATGGATATGGCCACTCACTTCATGTTTGCCTTTCTCCTATGAAAGGTTTCACAGGTGAGGAAACCGCTACTAATTTTCTCAAAATAATTCGTGATGTTGGTATTCCTAACCAAATTTTAACTGACCACGGTTCTAACTTTATGAGTCGGGTTGTGAAGCATGTGACTGATAAGTTTGCTATTAATAGAATACGCACCTCACCATACCATCCCGAGTCAAACGGTCAACTTGAGAGATTTCACTCAACTCTCAAATTTGTGATCAGAAAATGCATCGATAATGAACGTAATTGGCCTGATGTACTTGACCTAGCTATGTTGTATTTAAGGAACATGCCTCATAGAATTTATGGGTATACCCCATTTGAGCTCCACTATGGGCTAGAGACTCCTCATATTCTTGCCACTCTGAAATCCTTTTGGACTGACCCTGGCAAGCAGCCTGTTAATGTTACACAATACATGACAAACTTGCAAAATATTTGAATACCGTATTGCAGTCATAAGCTTATTCTGAACTAGAGACATACCTAGCTATCAGTTATACTGGAACTAAGCAGCTGCTCATGGCATAGTTCATGATATCATGTGGTAATAATTAATACCAGCTACATTCTACCTACAAATTTCATGTAATTATTGAGTTTGAGAATTTCAGCTTAATAAAGCAATAGCTAAAAAATAAATATATGAAAAAAGTGTTGTCTTGCAAAAAGACCTCTCCAATTGAACTTTTATCAGATGTTCCTGTGCTTCTTCAATTACAGCACTCTTATCTGAATCTGGATGATTAGCAGCTCTCAGTATAGCTGTACTATTCTGCTGACAGGTCCAGCATAGATCCGACATCAGTTTCATGAGGACAATGGAGGGAATCAATGACTCCCAAAGCTTATTAAATGTAGAATAAGCAACTGAATGAATGTGTGACACCGATGCTGCTGATTCTGAGTAAAGCTTCCAAATACTTCTCTTTGAAACACTGGATGGAAGAAGTTTGATATCAGTTTTGTGATTTCCTGGCATGCGACCAGGAATAAGTATAGCATTTTGATCAGCATAAGTCAATGGAAACTTCGTGACATATCCTATAGAAGAAAGAGAAAGTGCATTGGAAGGTAAACGTTCAGTATTACCATGAATCCATAAGCACAAACCATGAGAGTTGTAGCTAGCTATTAAATTATCCAGCCTAGTTTTTCCTATTGTATGAAAAAACTGAAACATGATTGGACAGATCGATTGGCCGTGGTGTAAGTAGTGGCAGTGAGTTTTTTGTCGTTGCTTTGTGCTACTTCCATGTCCTAAAACAACCAAAGAACTGGATTTGGATAAAGCAGCAAGCTGTCCAAAAATTGCCATGTCAAGCTCATGACCGCGAGTTAGTGATAAGCATTGAGATCGAATGTCTCCAATGTATTCTCTTGAAAATTGACTACAGCATTCCTTTCCTTTGAAATGTTTACAACCACACCCCTTAGCAACAAAATTCTCTACTATTTTCTTCTCATTCAGATCTGATGAAGTCGATTCAATTTCAATGGGAGCTCATACATCAGCTCGACCACAAATCACATCGTTGACAATTTCGTTCCAAATTCACTGCTGTATTCTTGCTATCATCACTTTCATCTAAAAAAATTAATACTGTGTTGTGTTCATTATAATAAACACCTGAATCTGACTCTGGTGGTCTTGGCAAATCATTATAATAATCATTTATAACCTGAACTAGAGCCCACAATAACGGCTAATATTATTCTAAGTTTTGGCTGCCTCAGCAGTGGTAATTGAATTAGCCATTATCAGATGCAGCTGGAAGTCCCCTAGCTTTTTTTTGTGCAATGAGAGTATATGGACTAAGAACACTAGTGAATAAATGAAAAAAAATTGACAAAATTTGATTTTTGATGTATTTTTGTCTGTAACTTGATTTCGTCCCCCCCCCTCCCCAAAGGTCAGGGTTTTCCCAGAGCCTGTCACATATTATGTATTTTTGAGGCAAATTACTTACACTCTAAAATAATGGCAGATTCCACTAGGAGTCTCGATCAAGAACAAGACATCCTATGATGATATGACTGAAATGTGAGAAGCATATCCCTGACAGAGGTGTGAGCAAAGATGAACAATTTCTGACTACCCTACTTGGAGGTGACTACATGTCAGTTGCTCTAGCAAGAGGTGCTCAGGTTATAAGTTCAACATCTGAACTGGTAAAGCACACCCTAGCAGGGATTTTGCCAGTAACAAAAGATTGCCCTGCTCAAGTGTGCTTTATGGAGGTAAACTTTTTTGTTTATTCATTTGGAGCAAGTATACCATGAGGAAATGTTCACAATGGTGAAAAATCATTGTGTAGATTAAATTTGTGTGGTAGTTTAACATGATGGTTTATTACAGCTTGAAGTGTACTTTTGCTTGCTAATATGGAAGCAGCTCCAAATCTTTAATTTTCATTTAACATTTTAATTAATTAAAGATTATGGATATAGTAATATATATTTAGTTTCGAAGTAGCCATTAGTATTTAAGATAAAAACTTTTCCAGGTGGACACACTTTTTTTAAATTTATTTATTACCATATCAACATGCAATGACTGTAGCTACTTGCTTCTGGCTAAGACAAAATAGTAGTTTAATGTCACTGTTTTGGTTAAAACACTACTCTGTATTTAGCTCCATTAGTTACTTGTTCAGTGGTCCCTCTCTTGAGAGACCACCCTATGGTTACAGATTAAGTGGTCTTTCAAGAGGAGTGGTCTTTCGTCAAGGGGGGACAGAAAATTCTACTCTTAGTTATGCCAGAGAAGTATTGTACCATTAATTACCAATTTGTTATATTATTTAAGAATTCATCTGGTTATCATTAACAATTAACAGAAAATCAGTATATTCCACAATTCATCTGGTTAACATTAATAATTAACAGAAAATCAGAAATTGCCAATGGATGTAAATATTAATCAGTAAGTTTAGCTTGCTTTATGTTTCTAGTATCACATATCATTCGTGCAACAATGTCTTTGCTTTCAAGCAGCTCAGAATTTTCTTGTCCAAGGGCAAAGTCTTGAAGGTCACTTAAATGTGCCATGGCTTTGAATGATTTATGTGAATGAAATTATTAATAATGAATGATTTTAAAGTCATTTGCTTTAAACTTGCATTTCTCTTGATGACAGCTAAATCTCTTATCTGCTTCAACAGTAGTGCTGATGTGGGAGTACT
>WLWI01005980.1_pt1 | contig 10091 bp, 7 predicted proteins | sample 6701501 | NCBI WGS metagenome assembly WLWI01 (sample SAMN12718690, study PRJNA515312) | sponge metagenome | isolation source: marine sponge | host: Mycale hentscheli | place: New Zealand: South Island, Marlborough, Capsize Point | collected 2014-11-01
AAAGAGAGAAAAAAAAAAAAAAAGGAGAGGGGGGGGGGAAGAGGAGGGAGAGGGGAAGGGGGGGGGGGGGGGGGGGGGGGGGGGGGGGGGGGGGGGGGGGGGTGGAAGGGACACTTCCACTGCTCCTTTCGTTCCCCCTAAATTAAATACTCACACAAACACTTGTAATAATCATCTATCCAGTTAAAGATGTCATAAATTAGCTAATCAAATACAGCTTGTGCTTCATCTTCTCAAGTCCTCTTTCTGCTGACTGCCTCAGTGTACTGTTTGTTTGCAGCAACTTCTGCACCAACTGACAAGCCATGAGTCAGTAGAGATCACTACCAGTTAGTAAACTAACCTTCCAGGTACTTTCAGGCTGACAGCTGGCAATGAAAACACACATAGCTAAAAGTGACGGGATTAATCACTGGATGGCATCGTAGAAGCACGATAACACAAAGGGACTGGGTGCGTGCATGTGCGCGTGTGTGTGTATATGGCATGAATGTCTCCACATTCTACAAACTGACAGAATTGGCAAAATGGTGGCTCAAGGAAGTCCACCTAAACAACACACCTCTTTCTTTAGCGATGGGTTATCTTTAGCCTTTCTAACACTGGACTAAATATGCACAAGCAGGTAGAGAGGACAACTAGACAATAGTACGAACATAACTTCCCTATTGCAGCAGCACTGAAAGTCTTGATGACATTTCAACAGCTACCAGCTTGTCAGCTACTACCCCACTGGGGACAAAATTATCATTCCAAACTTTAGCCAGCCAGGAAAGTGTTATGAAGTAAACTTCCAATACCGGGGCTGAACATTAAATTAGTAGCAATTAAGGGTCAGCCTCCCCAAGCCCATAATTACATTAACAGTGCGTGCCCCTTGCTATGCCCTCACATATACTATTACATGTGGTAATCTGTAAAACACATGGCGTGCACATGTGTGCAGAAATGTATGCAGAGGATCTATTGCTTGTTTCAGTTCATAGTGGCAATAAACAGAGTGTATGTGTGTGTGTGTGTAGCCCTACGAAACTAAAGTATAATGTCAGTGACTCCTGTTCTACAGTTTGTATCTGGCAGCTTCTCTCTCTCTCTCTCTCTCACACACACACACACTGGACACACCTTACCTGCAGCTCTGCTGAATCCTTAAATAGTGGCCATGTCTTCCTTGCTCTCAGATCAATACCTCTACCAGGATGCTTCACACACAAACACACACACACACAGAAGGACAAAAGAAGGCCTTTGAGTCAATATATATGATAATAAATGACCTCACCCCTTCCATAGTTAGGATATAGACCAGGAGACCATTGCCACAGCCCAGGTCTAGGAAGGATTGCTTTCTCTGACAGTCACTCTCTTCCCTCTCCAATTCCCATATGAGCTGAACGCATGCATGCACACATAAGACACACACACACACACACACACACACTGATAAACAAGGAGAGCATGTCCTAATGTTGAGACAGTTTCCCCTAGTATAATAATTATTTCACCCGAATTCATATTTAGCATCTATATAATTCAGAACAAACTATTATACAAAAAAAAATTCACAATTTATATCTCCAGCAAATACTAATTAATCTTCTAAGTATTAAAAATGAATTTCTTACAGGAATAAAACATAATTAAAAACAACAACAGCAAGTTTTCAATTTTTAAGCTTCAATACATCCACTAGTACATAGTTCTTCTTAAAATTATAGCTACCTTCACGGACTACTGCCCACTCACCAGCAAATAGGTTGCTATAGCAATGTCTTCATACACAAACTTCAGAGGATCAGTTCCTTCTGGCCACTTCTACACCACCAAACCATGAGCTCATCAGTCATAAAATCCAATCACTAAGCCGCTTCCTTCCTCCCTGTCCGTAGCACACACCAGCTACTAACACTCCAGCACATGATATAACTCACCTGGACAAGAGACGGCCCGTATTGCTCCTTGAGCTTCAGGTACAGAGCTGAGTACCGATCAAGAGGCACCAGTGATAACCCCTTACCAGGTCTAGCTGCCGTTCCTTCCTGATTTTCTACGGTCCATTGTGCTAATTTGGGGAGCAGCACATCTCTCAGCCAATCAACCCTGGGAAACACACCCCAACTGGGAGGGACTGATGGATCACCTGCCGGTCCCGGAGAAGACAGGCTGCTTGTATGACTGAAAAGAGCTAGTCTACAACGACAAAAAACAATATTAATAGTCATCAATTGGTGGAACAAACAATAGCATGGGTTTGTTAGTATACCTTAATGTGTAATGTGTACACCTTCTTCCCATTATAACACAACAATAACAAAACAATAACAAAACAATAACAATCTCACAACTCACTGGGGGGAGGTGTGGCAGTTGGCTCCACCCACACCCTCGGCCAGTGCCTCAGAGTATACTATTCTGTACGAGCCACTTGGATGAATAAGTGCCTTTTGGTGATCAAATTCTTTCTGCCCCTCACCCCCGTGGGTCTGAGATAGTCGGAAAAAAGTAGCAGCATTTTCTCTTTTATCTAGATTGAACAATTACTTGTGATTTTATAAATAACCACAGCAACATCATTAATAAGAGCTCAGCTTTGACAGAAAAAAATGTAGGATAAGAAAGAAAAAAATGAAGAGAAATTAAATCAGTTTGCATCCATAGTGCCACGCCTCCCCTGTGTACAACCCACGTGCAATAGTAACACTTTCCCCCCACGGTACGGAGTGATTTCTAACAGAATGATATATTTTACATAATTACCCTGGAATGGGAATGAAATAAAACACTGGAGTACACCAGTGGAATGGAACATGAACATGGCATACTGCCATACTGTAAGAGAGACATATACATAGCTGGTGGTATAAACATCTCCAATGGTAGTCTCGTTTAAAATTTTAGTCAATAAAAATACAAAGGGAGAGAAATAAAACATACAAACACTCCCCCCTCCCCTCTCTCCCAACACTCCCCCCTCCCCTCTCTCCCAACACTCCCCCCTCTCTCCCAACACTCCCCCCTCCCCTCTCTCCCAACACTCCCCCCTCCCCTCCTCCTCTCTCTCTCCCAACACTCCCCCCTCCCCTCTCTCCCAACACTCCCCCCTCTCTCCCTCCTCCTCTCTCGATACAAATACATTCCTCCATCATCCCTCTCTTCACGCTGCCATTCCTCTTGTCACCACACCCAATCATCAATCTTGTTCTCTACATGGCGAAACCTTGGCAACAAGTAGCCGCACGGATGAGTTGCAGGAACTGAAATCAAGAAAGCAAACAAAGAACAAATCTCCAGACAGACACATATTAGCACTTGTTCCAGAGCCAACCCACAGCACGTGGGCAGGCACACCAGAAAGCTTGGTGGTGTATTAGAAAACTATCAATCATGTCACTCAACAACTTGTTAGTTTCACCAGTGTGATTTAAAAGGTACAAGGTACATAGTGGTAAGCAAGCAGGCCCTGCTAGATGAACCACAACTCTGACAATTCATTGAACTGTAATGTGTTACAGGCTGTCTTTGGTTGGCAGCCAAATAACAATACTTTAAAAGCTTTTAAAGACTGATAGGCTCACTTAAATATGGTAGATGTCCAATGTGACTAATTATACATTATAGATTTGAAAGTCCCCACACACTCGTTGATACCAGCATCTTTGATGATTTGAAACTATCACATGATCCTAAAGGAATTTTAATAATAGTGGGGCATCAGAAAAACAGTAGTTGTCATCTGGTACAAAATTTCTGTTCTCTTTTTAAGTTTTCCAACTAACCATTACAAAGATAAGCTTGTCCACAAGCACTATTAGTCTGATATAATTATAAATTTCTACTATTTTAAATTAATTAAAGCAATTTCCCCTTGAACAGTTTGTGACAATAACATCTCCCATAAACAAAAAAGAGGACAAAATTGAGATTAAACATCTGAGTATTGCTTCTCCTGACTGCTGCTAAGACAGAGAAGGCCAAGCAACACCTTATGTATTGCTTCCCTGACAAAATCTCATAACACAAACAATAAAAATAACTCGAACAGTAATAAATTTGATTGGTCAAACTCTAGCCACAGACTGCCTATATTACACTGGATAGTACCACTGCCTTAACCATCACCTTCAAACACCAGCTTGTGGGACGTCAACTTTAAGTAACCCACAAATCTATAATGTGTCAAGGTAACAAATGGACTCCGTAATAAAAATTGCCTGCATTTTAAAATTAAAAAATCTTCTGTATGCTTTGTCACAAACAGAAATATATACATGAACATTGGTCAAGCCAGATAACAAGTTGGGTTATAGGAATCCACTACACTTCAAAGAGGAAGACCACGCATGGAGGTGTAGAGAAACACAAAAATAACCTTCACTTGCAAATTTAGTACATCAGAACAGTAGAATAACAAATGGTACCTGCCACCATTGTGTCACAAGCACAGCTTTGACAACATGCCACAAGTACCCACAAGATTACAAGGATTCGGTAAAGGTCATCATTATTAAGAGCTAAACTTTAATCTGTTTACAGGTCAGAACTGTATAATAATTGTGTATATAATACTTGTGTATGTATATATGTATGTATGTATGTAGGTTGGTGGCTGTCTGGTATAGTGGTTGTGTCCTTGGCTCAGGGCGTGAGATCCTAGTTCAAGTCTCACTCAGGCAACTTTTACATCTGGTTTCCATCTGCCTCCCACCAGCCTAGTCTGGCGGGCCAGACCCTTTACCTTCTTTTTTATGGGCGGGGGAAGGGAAAGGGTCTGGAGTCACTAGCATCAACGACTTGTTCCCGAGGAATTTAATTAAAAAGTGTCAAAATTGCGTCCCATATTTCTCCACGCATTTTAATATTTCCCGGGAAAGCAGCTGTAACTTGCAGCTCGACCAGCATACCGGGTTGCGATCCGGCTTAGCTATGGAGTTTTGCTTAGGTTGTGGCTCTGATCTTCCATCAGAGTCTAGATATGTCCGTAGGCTAGTTGTAGATAGATCAGATCTCTCAAGACTCCGTTCTGGAGTAGTGTTAGCCTGGCTGCAGTGATGGCAGCCTCAGAAAAGCTTCTCTCCTCCAGATTGCGCCGCAAGTAGCTGTAATCTTACATTACAAACCTCATCAGGTAAGAGTCTCCCATGCTTGAAGAAAGAAAAAAAGAACCGTATAATGACCCATTATAATGACGTCCCATGACGAATGTACCAAGGAATGTGCTAAAACTGCCACCCCAAAATCGGGGTGGCTCGAACAAGTCGTTGATGCTAGTGACTCCAGACCCTTTCCCTTCTTCCGCCCATAAAAAAAGAAGGTAAAGGGTCTCCAGACTACACCAGCCCCACCAGTTCACCCAGCTGTGATTGGGTACCTGGCATTTGCTGGAGTGCAAATTCAAGGCCTTTTCTCATGAAACAGCAATGGTCCGGTTGGGACTTCAGGTGCCCACACAACTGGCTGTGAGGAAAGGTCTTTCTCCTGCGAGTTCCTAGCTTGGCTCCAGGAGCTTTGCTTGCACAGCTCACAGTGCCTGCTTAGTGCACAGGCATCCTGGCTCTGCCAGGTGAGCATAACCGCTAGCGGTTGCAACAGAATTTGCATGTATGCACGAGAGCTTGTTGTTCCATTTACAGGGGGAGTGGTAATTTCATAAATGGTTTCCAGTACACGGAACCTGCAACAATTTACATTTAAAAAGCACCACGAATATTTCCGATGTGCCTCGCCCACTTCAGTCACACAACATCCAATAAGAAAATTTCGAGAATTTTAGCCAACTGGAGTATCATTGATAAACTTGCCAGGATGAATAGCACCCTAAGTGCTGAGATGATTCCACATTCACAGAGGCTGACAGAAATCCATTTGGAATAAAAGGAGTAACCAAGTGGAATTTTCAGACTCCAGTATAATACACAGTCCATTATGTCCTAACACTTGAGCAATCTGTCCACTTAAAGTCCGCAGCAAAGTGAACGCCATGAATGAAGGGTTGGCACATGAACAGATCTCCCACTTGGAAATATTGTAGACTACTATATAACCAACCACTTGGTCAGACACTAAGTCAAGCCATGCAGTGAAAGTTGTTATGGACTATATAACTGAGAGTAGGCAGGACTTCACATCTTATGAATACAAGCATTGTACTAAAACCTCTCTATGGTGAATTTTGAGATAATATATGGTCTTTAGTAAATCTGGTTCCAGAATGGAAATTGAGGCAGGCACCATAACATATCTACATTAAATGGATGCATGTGATGGAAGTCCTGTCCCCTACCACAAGGTCATTCAACAAACCTACTTTAGCTAATTGCCAAGAACTCCTTTGAAAAGACAAACCACCCTTTACCTGAAGGCTGAGCTTCAAGTTTGGAAAAGCATAGCTTGAGAGCACAATAAATAGATTAAGTGCTCCATAGATTGGTCATTCAGAATAGGGGCTGCCCAATTTCTCTTATTAAGAAACAAATCTAGTGATTAAGAGAATATAATATACCAACACTTTCAGTGTGTTCAATCCATACTTACTGACAGCCCAGCCTTTAGGTAAAGGGTCTTTCTAGAGAGATACATGTGTTTTCCCTTGGCATTCCTTTTATTTAGCTTTTAATTGTGGCATAGAGTTATTTTATTCTTATTTATATAAGACATCTAGCAGTAGATAAGCAGAGGTGTATACAACTGCTTGCTTTAAACTACTCCTTACCAAAATTCTTGTCAAGTCACCTTCCATTTTCCCCCTGGTACTGTTCAACTAACTTCTCAACTTCTAACAAACCTAATCTGTAGGCAACATCTTTTATTGGGTATTGCCAATTGTTATTGTAAATTAACATGTAGATTTCCCTTTAACTAAACCACTGCAAACTTAGGCTTAGCATGCTATGATAATTACCTACATAATGGTACATAGCCACTCCAACAGCTACTTGTACGTGAGGAAAGACATTACCAACAAAGAATGGCTACTCAAGATACATGGAAATATGGAACTGTTCTTGCCAAGCTTGCCCTTAGAAAAAGAGACATTGTGCCATAAATGAAGTGGACGGAACACCTATGACTGACCTAGACTCGCTAGACGGACCCTTTACCTAACCACTACGTGGGGGTAAGGGTCTGGTATCCATCATGCACCAATCTCGTTTTACTGGAATTCATAAAAGGTTTGCGGTTGTGGGGCCGTCCTAAGGAATGCATTAGAACTTTAATTGACTGTTCATCGTCATTTATCTGTTTATTGTTTTTCATCTGTTTTGTGTTCTTACAGTCTTCCGTCTGTACTGTGTGGAATGTGTGTGTGATCATGTTAGAGTGCCATGTGCTCACCCAATGGGCATGCTCACACTGTTTTTCTATTTGTTTCCCACCGGGCTTGCCTGGGTTGTATATATTCTGGCCTTGAGCAAACCCATTTTTAGTCACTGCAGTTTGTGCTCCACTGAACTATTCTGTCACTACTTTGAATATAATTAGTTATTCCTCCAGCAACCTTCTACCCTAACTCGGGGATTAGGTAGAGGGGCTAGTTAGAGTATTAGGAACAGATCAGTGGCCACTCAGGAGTAGTAACTCTGGTAGCAGCGTACCAAACCCTTCCAAGTCCAGGAGCTTCTGCGATAGAGGGAAGTTTCCTGGGCAACATTGTGTGCTTCTGAGGCCGGGCATTAAAAGGGACCGACTTGCAGACCCACAATGTTAGTGATTGAATTACTTGCACTAGCCATTATTGACTGTGATGCCAACAAGAACATACACGTGATCATTGTTACGACCATAAATTAAAAGTAGATTGCTGTAACTTTTTACTTACATTAAGCTTACTTCCTACTCAGATAAATCTGTACAGCCCATTTACTCGGCTGGCTGCAAAAGCCACCTGCATCATTGAAGAAGACCTTGTTGCGAACAGAGTCTCCTCTATACAGGAAAATCTCCCAAATACTATGTCTCATTATATATATTATCTGTTACCAAACCTAAAACAGCTTTATTCCTATGCCATTCCTGCTGATATTGAATCTGTTCTTCAAGTCTACAATCAAAGCACAATAATTATGGTGATGTTCCTTATGCTTAAGTTTGGTAGAAACTACCACATGTACAGAGTCTACAAGCCACGCCCAAGAACATACCCCTTAATTATGCATCATTAATAACACATTATACTACATAAGTTATTATTCTATTTCCTATACCAATTGATTACATTATATATCCATGCATTCTATTTAACCCCCACTTCTCATTACATCATTGCACATGCCCAGTGGGTTTCTATACAATGGCTCACTGAACATGGGCCTACTTAGTGTCACAGTTTTCAAGCTATCAATTACACTTAAGCTCTTCTCTGCTCTGCCTTGACAAGCTGCAGCTAAGTAGTTTAGGGGATCTTTGACAAGGTCTGTAGGTAGCTTGTGACCCTCTGGTGGCAGCCTGCTCGGTTGTTTTCCAGCCACTTCCACCACATTTGGATTATCCAAATTTAATAGAAAATTAAACATGGTTACAATCCCAAACCTTTGTTAATTCCACTAAGTGTTTCATTAAAAATGTTTTTTACAAAGCTCTTCGAGTGTTGGTCACAACCATACATTGTCACTAATTCTTTTGGCATGAGGAAAATATTTTAGATGGCTAATTTGCTCATTCTTAATGATGAAGCACATTAATTGGTTCTCCTGCTTTGGTAAAATTTTAGCTACTGTAATTCATTTATTGTGCAGACTCACAATGCTTATTTACATAATCATACTAGCAAGAATATATTTGTCAATATAGCTAGACTGATATTTATGAACTTTTATGTGCATTTGAATGTTGTAGTCCCCACCAATAGCGAGGTTTTGCGTGCTTTTGTAATGCATTCACATTTTGTGATGGCCTACCTGTTCTCAGTCCCTCCAAAGAGTTAGCAGACATCTTTATAAAATCCCTTTTCATTAATAATTCGGCTGACAGTACATAAAAATATGATACAAACTGTGCATTAATTATATTATAGCTAACAACTAATCATTACAAATTATAAACACACAAATATAAAAATAAAGCAAACAAAAGAAAGCAATGCCAATAGTATTTAATATTAAACTATTTGTTAATGTCTAGAAGGATGATACATTAGCAGGAAGTTTTCTATGTTTAACACTTGGTGATAAAGAGAGTTTAACTCCTTTTATAATAGAATTTTGTTTTCTAGGCTTTGCCTTCCTTACTTTTTGAAGAAGTACCTTTTCAGCATCAGAAATTGAAGACTCAATACCCTGCCCATGAACAACAAATTAATTATCCAGTAATATTTACATAATATTGACAACTTACATTTTCAATCTCTGCCCTTGATGAATATTTAGAAAAAAATTCATGATTTTGAATCTATAAGGGGGAAAACAATTATGAGTATAAAAACATGTGAAAACGCAAATTTACAATAGTATCCAAGTTAATCAAAATTTTCTGTTTTATCACATTGCATAAATACCAAACTCAATATAATGCATGGTCCTGAACTAACTTCACTGCAATTTAAAACCTTCACTATCATGTAGCAGAACTCGCGACCAATCAATCACATTATAAAATTGATGAGCTAAACTCAGTCATTCTATGAAAGCTTTGACCTAGTAGCATACAGTGTCCACAAGTATACGGACTAATTAATGGTGTACGAGAGACTTGACTTTATCAATATTACCCATATCATTCAAAGCAATTGAATTGTATAGCTACCATTTTCAATTCTTTTGCGGGTGTAGTAAAAACTTACAAACTTACCAGAGTTCATTTTGCGATTAGAATTAGTGGCGTGGTAAGTTTATGCGCTGGTTGTCATAATTATAAGACATACACAATGGTGTTGTTCCTTATCTGTAAATCCATTGTCTAATAGTTTAAGCACAAAGGTAAGTCTTGCTTTGTATGTTCAGTAAACATGAGTGTGTGAAAGTGATGTGTGTCACAGCTAATGCTTAGCTAAAGAATAGCACAACACAATGTTTCAAATAAATATTAGCTGCCTTTACACAACTTTTATGGCTACTAAAGCAGTAAGCATATCTTAATATGTTAGGTTCAAACATGTG
>WLWI01005981.1_pt1 | contig 10089 bp, 8 predicted proteins | sample 6701501 | NCBI WGS metagenome assembly WLWI01 (sample SAMN12718690, study PRJNA515312) | sponge metagenome | isolation source: marine sponge | host: Mycale hentscheli | place: New Zealand: South Island, Marlborough, Capsize Point | collected 2014-11-01
GATCGCTCCCTGGCAACAACAGCGCAACCAGCAACAAAAGACGGTCCAATGGCGATTTACCGCCGAAAAGGCCCGGCAAAAGATGAAATCACTCTATCCTGCAAATTCATAATGTCAGAGTACTAGGCTGCTGGGTTTTCTCCGTCCCTACTGGCCCTTGGCCGCCTCGACGCTAGTGTTGATCCTGCTGGCCACACTGGCCCGCCAGGCCGGTCCGGTGCTGACCAAAATAGCCGTCGACGAGCATATCGTTCCCGGCGATCTCGACGGCCTGGGCTCCCTTGCCCTAATCTTCGCCGGCCTGTTGGTGGTCCAATTTGTCGTCGGCTACGCCCAGAGCTGGATTACCAGTATGGTCGGCCAGTGGACCATGCGCGATGTGCGTCTCAATATCTTCACCTGCCTGCAGCGCCTGCCGCTCAAATTCTTCGACCGCACTCCTATTGGCCGCCTCATGGCGCGCAATACCAGCGACGTCGACGCGCTCAACGAATTCTTCACCTATGGAGCTGTATCGCTGGTCACCGAGGCGGTCACCATCGGTTCCATCCTGTTCTTTATCTTTTTCTACCTCGACGTCAAATTGGGGCTGTTGACCATCGCCTTCTTGCCGGTGGCTTTCGCCGCTACCTTATGGTTGCAGAACCGCACCTATCAGGCCTTTCGCCAGGCCCGTACCCGCTTCGCCCGTTTCAGCGCCGATTTGCAGGAGACCCTATCGGGCATAGAAGTGGTCAAGCTGTTCAATTGCGAACCCCGCAGCGGCCGCCGCTTTAACCAGGGCACTGACGAATACCTCGACGCCCGCCTGCTGCGGACCCTCTACCATTCGGCCTATTTCCCCTTTATGGAATTATGCGGGGCCGCCCTTATGGCCCTGGTACTGTGGTACGGTACCGGCCAGGTCCTGCGCCAGGAAATCGAGTGGGGCGTTTTGGTGGCGATGTTGCAATACGTGCCCCGCTTCTTCATGCCCATCCGCAACTTGGCCGAAGAATACGCCACGGTGCAGGTGGCCATGGCCTCTTCGGAACGCATCTTTGAACTCATTGACGCCGAGCCCGAACCCGCCGGCGGCCAGGTGCGCAAAGAGCGCGCCGAAGGCGCCATCGAATTCCGCAACGTCTGGTTCGCCTACGACGGCGAGGAGTGGGTCCTGCGCGACGTCTCTTTCCGCGCCGAGCCGGGCCAAAGCCTGGCCCTGGTGGGGGCCACCGGTTCGGGCAAGACCACCATCATCAGTCTGCTGTGTCGTTTTTACGAAATCCAGCGAGGGCAGATCCTGATCGACGAAATCGATATCCGCGAATGGGACGTGGAGGCCCTGCGCCGGCGCTTCGGCCTAGTGCAGCAGGACGTCTTTCTCTTTGCCGGCGATATCGCCGGCAATATCCGCCTGGGAGTCCCCCAATTGTCGGACGAAGGCGTCGTCCAGGCAGCCCGTTACGTCAACGCCGACCGCTTTATCGACCGCCTCCCCGATACCTACCGGCACGAAGTGCAGGAACGCGGTTCGTCGCTGTCGTCGGGCCAACGCCAGCTATTGTCTTTCGCCCGCGCCCTGGCCGCCGACCCCGATATCCTGGTGCTGGACGAGGCCACCGCCAATATCGATACCGAAACCGAGGGCTGGATCCAGGAGGCCGTGGAGAAACTGATGCGCGACCGCACCTCCATTGTCATTGCCCACCGTCTTTCCACCATCCGCAGCGCCGACAAGATCCTGGTGCTGCACCGGGGCCAACTGCGCGAAGAGGGCCGCCACGAAGAGCTACTGGCTCAAGACGGCATTTACGCCCGCCTGCACCAATTGCAATACAGCGAGGACGCGGCCTAGCTGACGGGTTTTGCGGGGCTCTTGGTTCCATTGCATGGCGCGGCCCTGGCACTTGCGCTGCGCGCTCCGAGCCTATTCCGACCCGTCCGCCTGGGAACAGAGCCCCCACAAAACCCTCCGAAAAACACAGAATAAACGCGGCTGCTTATTCGCCCTACCACTTCTGGAGCCCCAGTGAACCAACCGACTGTCTACCATACCCTGGCCTCCCCCGTGGGAGAGCTGACACTGATGGCCACCGATACCGGACTGAGCCACCTGCTTTGGCCCAACCAGGACCACACCGATCAATTGGCCGCTTTGGAGCAGGCTCCGGACCATCCCGTCCTCAAAGCCGCCGCCGCGCAACTGGGCGAATATTTCGCCGGCGGGCGCCAGACCTTTGATGTGCCGCTCGATTTACTGGGGACTCCCTTCCAACTGCAAGTCTGGACCGTCCTGCAGACCATTCCCTACGGCCAGACCCGCACCTATGGGGACCAGGCCCGGCTGCTGGGCGACGTAAAGAAAACGCGCGCCGTGGGCGTGGCCAACGGCCAGAACCCAGTCTCCATTATCGTCCCCTGCCATCGCGTCATTGGCCAGGACGGCAGCCTCACCGGCTTTGGCGGCGGTCTGGCCACCAAAGAATATCTGCTGGCCCTGGAACAAGGCCGCGCCCCGGACGCCTTGCAGGAATGGGAACAAGCCGACCTGTTCGGCGGCTGATGGCCTGTGATTGGCACCGCCTTCATCACCGGCGCCGACCGCGGCCTGGGCCTGGCTCTGGCCGCCAATCTACTCGGCCAGAATTGGCGCGTATTCGCCGGCCAGTACCTACCCGACTGGCCCGAATTGGGCACCTTGACCGCTCAGTATCCGGAAACCCTCACCGTCGTCCCCCTCGACGTCTCGGCGCAAGAGTCCGTCGAGGAAGCCGCCCGGATCGTGGCCCAGAGGACCGATCAGATAGACCTCCTCATCAATAACGCCGGTATCAACGCCGTCCACCGCGAGCAGACCATCCGCCAACCCCAGGACTACGACGAGATCCAGCAGTTGTACGCCATCAACAGCCTGGGCCCTCTGCGCGTCGTCGCCGCCTTCCTGCCCCTCACCGACCCCAGTCCCATGAAACGGCTCTGCTTTGTCTCCTCCGAAGCCGGCAGCATCGGCCGCGCCCGCCGCTCGACCTGGTTTGGCTATTGCATGTCCAAAGCCGCCCTGAACATGGGCGTGCGGCTGTTGTTCAACGACCTGCGTCCCCAGGGCTATACCTTTCGCCTCTACCATCCCGGCTGGATGCGCTCGTATATCGGCGGCAGCGGGGTCAAAGGTACCCGAGCCCCCCTCGAACCCGAAGTCGCTGCTAGCCCGGCCCTGGACCATTTTCTCTCCGAACACGCCAATCCAACCGCCGAAGACCAGCTGGAGCTGCAAGACCACCAGGGCCGGGCATGGCCCTGGTAAAGGCCACTTATACCGGATTGACTTCAAGATGCCCGGTTGTTGTCGATGTTTCTACTGGGAAAATACCGCTAAACAACCGGCCATCAGTACTTCAAATGGGTATTATAACCTGGCAGAATTGCTGAGAAGGAACTTCCTATGCCCGCCGACCTAGCCACCTTCATCCCCCAACACACCTGCCTCTATGCATCCTTTGATCACAGCCTGAACGCCGATTTCAGCCGCGGCACGGGTCAAAGCACCCACCAGCCGGGCACCGTCCAGCGCGATCCGCAGGGCGGTCGCTACGGGGGCGCCCTGCGTTTCACCGCTGCCGACTACGGCTGGGACGAAGACGAATTCACCTTCCCGGCGGCGGGCAATTTCCCCTATAGCCCCCAGATTTTCGCCGGCACGGTATCCCTCTGGCTCAACGGCGATCCCGACCAGGATCTGTCACCGCAGTATCCGGTGGACCCCTTCCACATTAGCCACCGCGCCGCCGATGGATCATTCTACCTGGACCTGACGCGACCCGACGACGAGCGCTACGGCTCACCGCGCAAATTGCGCCTGGGGCTCTATAACGACAGCCCGGCCAACGACCGCTTTGTCGGCGGCCAGCTGATTGTCGTCGGCGAATTGCACTGGCAGAAAGGGGTATGGCACCACGTCGCCTTCACTTGGCACAACGCCAATTCGGGTCACGCCGACGGCTGGGCAACCGTCTATATCGACGGTATCCGGCGCGGTTGGATGCAGGGCTACCAACATCAGGTAACTTGGGACACGGAGACTATGACCATTGGTCTGGGCCAGCGCTACGCCGGCCTCATGGACGAAGTGCTCATCCTCGACAAAGCCGCCACAGACAGGCAGGTAAAAGCGCTGTACGAACTGTCCGGCCCCATCGGCGCCCTCCTTTAGTGGGGCCTACAAATTATCCGCCGCAACCACCAACCACTAGTATGCCGACGACAAAAGGCGTTCATCCGGATTTGATTTCAGCACTGCTCTGGGTGCTCGCCCTGGCCACCGCCCTTAGCGGCGGTGAGACAACGACCCAACTGCAGACCGAACGGATCCACAAACTCCAAAGCCTGCTGGCAAAGACCGTCGCGGCCGACCCCACCATACCCGGCGTTATCGCCCACGTGCGCATGCCGGGGTTGGATCTGACCTGGAGCGGGGCCGCCGGTCTGGTCGCTTTCGACAGCGACACCCCCCTGACACCCCGCCACCCGGTTCGTCTGGCCAGCAATACCAAGCCCTATGTCGCCGCCGCAATCTTGCGCCTGTGGGAAGACGGACGCATCGACCTGACCTCGACCCTACGCGACCATCTATCCCTGGAATACCTGCAACTGCTGGCAAACGACGGCTACGACCCGGCGGCCATCACCCTAAACCATCTCCTCAGCCATACCGCCGGCCTCTTCGACTACGCCACCAGCCAGCTATATACCCAGCAGGTGTTAGACAATCCGCGACGGGGCTGGAGCCGCCTCGACCAAGTGCGCGGCGCCGTCGCCTGGGGCAATCCAATCGGTGCTCCAGGAGCCGCCTTCCACTACGCCGATACGGGCTATATTCTGCTCGGTCAAATCCTTGAACAGCAAACCGGACGACACCTGGGCGCGGCGCTGCGACGGCTCATCGACTACCGCCGCCTGGGTCTCGAACACACCTGGCTGGAAACGCTCGAACCCCCTCCGCCCGACATCCCAGAGCGGACGCACCAGTACTACGGCGATATCGATATCCACTCCTTCGACCCCTCCTTCGATCTATACGGGGGAGGCGGGCTGGTGGCGACCATGGAAGATCTGGCGATTTTTATGCGCGCCCTAGGCACCGGGACAGTATTCAAAAAAGCCACCACGCTGAATACCATGCTAGACCTAAACGCTCCGGCCGACAGTGGCCTCAAGCGGCTACCTAACACGTACCGTCTGGGCATTTCCATTTCCCAGATCGGCGCTGACCAAGCCTATACCCACGAAGGCTTCTGGGGCACTGCCGCGGCTTATCTCCCCGCCCTGGACGCCGCTATCGCAATCAGTCTCAACCAGGGCCGGACCGACCGACGCTGGCCACTAATGGAAAGTATTGTCGAAACACTGGGACAGGCCGCAAAAAGCGCTAATCTTAACACTACCCACTGACTCTCTATAGCGACGAAACACAAAAAGGGGTACGCAGTTATACAACCGCGCACCCCTTTTGCTAGGCTATATGACCAGAGGCCCTAACGCAGTAACAACAACTTGCGCGTCTGCACCCGGTCGCCCATCCGCAAACGGTAGAAATAGGCGCCGCTGGCCAGTTCGGCACCGCTGTCGGCGCGACCGTCCCACTGCAGCAGGTAATTACCGGCCATCCGCAACCCCGCAGCCAAAGTCGCCACTTTCTGGCCCGCCAAATTGTATACCGCCAATTCGATGGGCGCCGTTTCAGCCAGGGTAAAACCAATGGCCGTACCCGAGTTGAAGGGATTGGGGTAGTTCTGCCCCAGAGACGACTGCTCGGGCGTGCCCTGCTGGAAAGTCTCCAGCACCGCTGTCGGCGGCGGCGTATAATTGGGCGGCCCAAGACGAAACTCGTCAAAGAAGAAGGCCCCTTCCGGGTCGCCGTTGATGCGCACGCCGGTCAACTCCGGTCCTATCTCCAGCTCTTCCAGATTCAATTCAACGACCTGCCAGGCGGCGTTTTCCCAGTTGACCAGCGAGGTCTCCGAATTGCCGGTCCACACCCGCACGCGCGTGGAATTGACGGTGAGGTTGAGGAAACCACCGCTCGACGAGCCCGGATGGACAGCCAACCGCAGTACTTCGCCGCCCAGCAGGGCTACCGGCGAGGCGGGAATCCAGCTCATACTCCAGCTGCCGCTGCTTTCCAGGCCCAAGGCCGTGTCGCCGGCGAAAACCTCGACGCCGCTGGGGGCCACTTCGACATTGCGCACCCCATCCAAGGTCCAGGCGGCGTCCTGTTGTTCGCCCCAGATCACCAGATCCTGGTCCGGCACCACGAAAATGCGCTGGTTCAGCACCAATTCGACCGGCCCCTCGTCGGTGTCCTGCCTGGCCAGCACGACCACCGGAGTGGGACCGCGGCCGTCCTGGACGACCAGATCGGTATCGAGGCGGTACTGGCCGTCGCCCACAGGCGTCAGCGGCACCGCCGCAGCGCCGCCCAAAGCGCTCAAATCCGCCGTCAATACCGGTGTTGAACCGCCTTCGACAAAGCGGCTCAAAACCACATCTACGTCCAGATTGATATTGCTACCGCTGAGCACGGTATCGGGCAGCGCCCCTTCCCAGCGCCCCACCAGACTGGCCTGGTAAATGCGCAACACAACTTGGTTGGTATGGTCACTGCTCAGATACAGATTGCCCCGGGTATCGCTCTCCAGCCCCACCGGCTTGCCCCATACGGTATTGCGCGAAGGGTCGGGCCGGAAACCGGTCAAAAAGTCGGCGGTGCGAGCGTTGGAACCGTCGGGGTCACTGAAGACGACCATCACCTTATACCCTGGATCGTTGCCCCGCGAGCCGGCCCGCAACGCCACGAAGGCGGCGTTTTTGTACTGGACATCCAGTTGGTCGTGCGGATAAAAATGCAACGCCATTGGCGCGGTATGGGCCGCGATCGTGGCCACTGGGCGTTCCATACTCAGTACATTGAGCGTATCCTGGGCGCTGAAAGGGGCGATATTCTCGAAGTAGGTATTGACGCCGAAATCGACCCATACCTGGTAGCCGTGGGCCAGCGGCCAACCGTAAAAAGCCCCTTCGCGCACTATGCCGACCCACTCGGGCGGCATGTCCTCGCCGACAATGCCGTCGCGGTTGGGAAAATTATCGCGGTCGTGGCCGTTGTTATTGGCCCACAATTGGTTGGTCACCGGGTGGATATCCATGCCGATGGCATTGCGCAGGCCGCTGGCAAAAATGCGCCGACCGCTGCCGTCGGGATTGAATTCCAGGATGGTCGCCCGCTCGGGGTCTTCCTCGCGGCACAAATCGCAGGACGAGCCCTGGTGCACGTACATCTTATCGTTGACCTCGTCAAAGACCACTGTATGAGTTATATGCTGGGCGCCTCCCCCCGGCTGTGATCCGGCCAGCTCGGCCAGGACTTCGCGCTCCTCGTAAAAACCGTTGCCGTCGCGGTCGTACAGGCGCACCAATTCGTCGGTATCGCCCACGTACATGGCCCCCTCGTAAAAGGCCACACTATTGGGCCACAAAAAACCGTCGGCCACCACCCGCACCTCATCGGCACGGCCGTCGCGGTCCCTATCGGGCAGGGCCAGTATGGTGCTCTGGTGATCGGGGTCGGCCGACCATTCGTTATTGCCCCTGGTCTTCATGCTGACCACGTGCAAAACGCTATCCGGGCTCCAAGCCATCAAGCGGGCTTTTTCAACCCCCTCAGCAAATAGGGCAACGCGAAAGCCGGGCGGCACGTTGAGCGTGCGCCCCTCCATTCCCTCGACCTCCACCGGTACCAGGCCCAGGTCCACTTTAGGGGTTACGTGTATTTCACCCGGCCCCTGGGCCTGGGCCCAGATCGGGGCGACCAATACCAGGGCCAAAACCAATAACGACAATATCCTTAAAGCCATTGGGTTCCTTTCTCTTTAAATCACTAAAAACACAAAACCGCGGCGGCAATTTTCGCTCCCAGCACCGGCGCGGTTAATTGACAATATTAATAATAGATGCTCATAAAAACGGCCCTAAAAGTCAAATTTCGACCGCTTCAGCCGCCCGAACAATCGACACTAGGAGCCCTTTGCCACATATTATTGCAAGCAGCGCCAAACCTCCCTTTCGGGGACGGGCGCGACAGCTGAGAAAACCTGCAGGGGATTCTTCAAACAAAGCCTAAGCATCCTGCCGATACCAGGCCCAATCCAAAGGCCAAGACGTCTACCTATATCGCCTCGATGGGGGACCACCATGACCGAACGCCTCGTCAACTGGGCCGGCAACCACCCGTACCGCGCCGCCGGCCTGCAGCGCCCCGAAAGCATCGACCAGGTGCGGCAACTGGTGCGCCAGGGGCAGCGCCTGAAAGTGCTGGGGACGCGCCATTCCTTCAACGATATCGCCGATACTACTGGAACGCTTATCTCCTTGGAAGGCCTGGAGGAAATGGAGATCGACGCGCCAAACCGCCGCGTGACCGTCACGGCCGGCACCAGCTACGGCCACCTCTGCCCCCATCTCCATGGCGCCGGCCTGGCCCTGCCCAATATGGCTTCCCTGCCCCATATATCCATTGCCGGGGCCTGCGCCACGGCCACCCACGGCTCGGGCGTAAAAAACGGCAACCTGGCCACAGCGGTAGCCGCTCTGGAAATGGTCACGGCCAACGGCGATCTAGTGCAGCTGTCGCGCCAGGCGGACGAGCCGCACTTTGCCGGCAGCGTCGTCGGCCTGGGCGCCCTGGGCGCCGTCACCCGCCTCACCCTTAATCTGCTGCCGGCTTTCGATATGCGTCAGGACGTCTACACCGGCCTGACGCTGGACGAATTGTCAAACCACTTCGACGCAATTATGGCCGATGCCTACAGCGTCTGTCTATTCACCGACTGGCAAAGCCGGCAATTTCGCGCCTGGGTCAAGCGCCGTCTCGGCGAGGAAACCGCCTTTTTCACGACCAGCGCCAGCGCCGACCCCCAACACCCCATAGCCGGCACCCCAACCAACAGCTGTACCGAACAACGCGGCGTCCCCGGCCCCTGGCACCTGCGCCTGCCGCACTTCCGCATGGACAGCACGCCCAGTTTGGGCGAGGAATTGCAAAGCGAATATTTCGTGCCGCGCCAGCGGGCCGTCGAGGCGCTGTTGGCCATCGACGCCCTGCGCGACAAAATTGCACCGCTGCTGCACGTCTCGGAAATACGCGCCGTCGCCGCCGACGATCTGTGGATGAGCCCCTGCTACCAACGCGACAGCATAGCTATCCACTTCACCTGGAAAAAAGACTGGCCCGGGGTGCAGGCCCTGCTGCCCCGCATTGAAACCGCGCTGACGCCTTTCCAGGCCCGACCGCACTGGGGCAAGCTCTTCACCCTGCCGCCGGCGCACCTACAGGAACTCTATCCCCGCCTTGCCGATTTCCGTGCCCTGGCGCGGCAATACGACCCAACGGGCAAATTCCGCAACGACTTCCTCGATACCTATATCTTGACGGCCGACGATTCCCATCATTAGTAAGCCGCAGACAACAAAAAAGGACTGCGGGACAATCCACCCGCAGCCCTTTCCCTCTTCTTTTTTTCTTGGTCTCAGGCCGCCATCGAGGCCACCATCGTCGCCACTTTCTGTTCCAACCCTTTGGGGCTCTGCTCATAACCGGCACCCATTTCCCCGGCCATACCATCGGGGAAAATTTCTTCCTGGCCCGCTTCCAACCCCTGGAGAATATTGTCAGCAACCACGGCTGGAGACGTTTTCTCGAAAGGGACGTCCGCCGCCATATCCGTATCGACCGGGCCAGGATATACGCCGGCGACAAAAACACCCTGCCCCGCCAATTCCAGACGCAGGGCCTGAGTGAGTGAATGCAACGCCGCTTTCGAGGCGCTATAGGTGATAAATAATGGAAAGTTGACCAGCCCCGCCACCGATATCACATTGACCAATCCGCCGCCGCCATTGGCCGCCAGAATAGGGGCAAAGGCCTGACTTAGGCGTTTCCAATAAAAAAGTCGTTCCATAGGGGCGGTTGGGTTATCTTGGGTTCCCCCAACCAGGAGAATCGCCCATGGGACTGAGTGAAGCCGAGAAAGTTACCTATATCGAAACGGCACA
>WLWI01005983.1_pt1 | contig 10085 bp, 10 predicted proteins | sample 6701501 | NCBI WGS metagenome assembly WLWI01 (sample SAMN12718690, study PRJNA515312) | sponge metagenome | isolation source: marine sponge | host: Mycale hentscheli | place: New Zealand: South Island, Marlborough, Capsize Point | collected 2014-11-01
AAGGACCCCTGGGTTGATTAGTCCACTTGGCTGGCATGTATTCATTCCTACTGAGCTGGTTGGAAGGTGACAAGTCCATAAGTGAGCCACACAATCATCAGAGGTTGCAGGAGAGACACCAGAAGGACAAAATAGTTGCGGAGTTTGCTGGCTCCTTCTGTGACGTGAGGTTGCACTGCCAGCCTAAGGGACTGTACCTGCAGGTCACAGACAAGGTAAGGGACACTTCTAGTGTGGGTTATCAGTCAGGGAACAAACTAGTTTATTACTTGACTATATGTAAGCACAGCAAAGCGAGAAACTATTAGAGCATACCAATTAAAGGCAATGTATGTATGTACATATGTATGTATGTATGTATGTATGTATGTATGTATGTAGCATGCTGCTGAACACTACACCTCAACAAAACTAGAGGTGAGAAAGGGAAACTCTAGAATTACAGCTGGTAAAGGGTTATAGCTTGTGAATTCTCTACCTGTAGCTATTGTTTATGCGTAAAGCTAGGCTAGCTCACTAACTTCTACAGTGGACCTTTATCTGAGCAGCTAACTCAGGATAAAAATACATAATATAACAGTTTCTTCTGAGGTATACAAATAGTCGTAGGAGAGAAAATGACAATAAAATAACACACGGCACAGAAAAAGACATTAGGAATAAACTATCTCTACCACTGGGGGAGTCAACTGCTGCATGAGATGCAGCCAAACAACAGCACACTACTGAACAAGCAAGTGAACACACTCAAGGACATTGACACACCTTTACCTCATGCACCATTTAAGTAGCAGATACATAGGTAGGTGTATCTAGGAGATCAAGAGGACATACACACCCGCCCACACACACACACACGGGGTGAGGGGATATTCAACTCACCACAAAGTAAGCAATAGTGAAGCAGGTGTAAGCCATGACAGTATAGTATCCATAGCTACCCAGCAGCAGTCCACACACCACACTGACAATCATGCAGACGTACTTGTAGCCGGAGTACGCCACTAGGTCCAGCCACCGCAGCTGGGAGTGCACGGCCAGCAGATAGAGACATAGCCAGATGATGAGCACCTCCGCCAACAGCCAGGCTAGCAGTGAGCTGGCGGTCATGCCTAACTGCTCAGGAGAAAACCTAGATGAATAGTAATAGTACCACACTCACTAAATAGAAGAATAGAACAAATTATGAGACCTATTGTTATGATTTAACTTCAAAAAATCATTTCTAATCTGTACTAACCTTTGCTGAGTTCCCAGGACAACACCCGTAAGCAGCACGTATGTCACAAAGCCCATCACTACATAACACACAAATCACAACATTAGCTGCTTACAATACAACAAGAACACAAGGAGACACAACTGAGCGTGGTAGTGTGTTCTAGCCATTCACATGTAATATTCAGCTACGACTTAGTGCAAGACTTGAAGTGCAGATATTGTCTAATGTACGAGTCAATAGTGATGAAGTATCAGATTCTAACATCAATTTCAAGCCAACTTTAGCCACCTACACACACACACACACACACACACACACACACAGTTACCTACAGTATTGAGGTTTTTAACTACTTGCACTTCTTGTATTTAGTTTTTGGAGTGGCAGTATGTCATGTTTGCTAGAACAACTCTTTCTGCCCATTATTAAAGACATAATAAAGCACACAAATGTAAATATGATGAATAGTTTGGGAACTAATGACGAGTCTCAAGCATCAAATTTAAGAATCTGTAATTCAGTTGTCTGGTTTAATATTTCATCTTAGGATAACTTTCAGGCGAGGAACATTCAATTTCTTATACTCATGGTGCTGTGCATTATATGGAAGAAATACGAGTGACAAGGTCATCCTATAGCATTGCTTCTGTACACTAACATAACTAACTGCTATATCACCCCTTTACCAGGAATATAAAGGTCAGGAGAGTTGATGTCCTCAGAGGGTGGTGCCCTCTCCTGTTGCTGGTAGCGAGGACTCCAGTCTTTGTGTAAGAAAGGGAACAAAATGATGCGCAGCTTCTGGAGGACATAGTTAGTGTCCACTGTAAAGTACGTCTTCAAATGTGAGCGGGCCATGAAGTTACTCACCTGCAGTAATCAATATAAAGAACTCTAGTGAATCATACGTAACTACAAACTCTAATAATAATAATAATAATAATAATAATAATAATAATAATAGTAATAATAAACCAATAGCTAATGTTATATGATGGATCCAAAAGCTTTTTTCTATTAATGACTGTCAGGAGAAGGGATAAAAACAAATAGTTAGTGGGGAAAAATCCCTTCAAAATGGCCTAAGTATTCCCTTCATTAGCATAACAACCCTCATCTAGTCACTACTCCCACCCCGCCCTCTCAACATTAAAAGTAGAAGTCACTCACGCCAGAGTCTAGCATGGCCTGGCCTCTGTTGGCCACGGTCTGTCCATACTGCTGCATCATGGGGTTGTTGATCAGCATCTGGGCAGTAGCAGCTGTGGCCTCCATCGATGGCATTGGAGGGGGGCCTGGAGCCATAGGAGGAGGCATGTCTCCTTGATTAGACCTAGTATTAAATGACACTATAAAGTTGTGCACCAATAGACGTATTACTAGATGTTTGAATAACTAACAGTTAAAGGTAATCACAGGACACTACGCAGTGGCACTAATAACAACAGCCAGTACTAGCACGCTACTCACGGGTTATCAGGATACATTCCGGGTCCGGAAGGTACACCGTATCCTTCTCCCACTCTCCGATTCATAGCCAAGAGAAAACTGGAGCAGACGTTTTTGTTATCAAACAATAAATGCCAAGTAACCTCAATTTCTAAATCATCCGCACCAAGACCCCTTACCTGATTCTCAATCTGAGGTGATAACCTTTACCTAACGTTATCAAAATCTTTAAGTAGCCCGATGCGTTTCACCTATGGGACTCAGAAACGTGAAGCACTCAGATCAAACACGAAGCCTAAATGATTTAAATAAAATAAATATTCAATAATGACTGCAGTATAATGTGAGTGCAAATAAAGAAAAAGGTGAGATTTTATTTGAAAGAAAAATATATTATGATGCTCTGCTTGAAAAATTGCGATTAAAAATTTGGTGAGGTTGTTACAAGTCTGATAAATTTAAGTCCAGTTTGGAAGGTCTTGTACATGTCGTTACTGGAGTGAGAATCTCTGAAGATAAATTAGTGTCATGGCTTCCAGTGCTGCCCACAGAAGAAGACAAACTCCCACCATTCCTCTCACCCTCCGCCACCCCGACTTCCTTCTCCGCTGACGTGCCATCTCTGGGGCTCAGCCCTCTCTTGTGTTGCCGTCTCTTAGCCAGAGGAGCTCTGGACACATCACCCAGAGTGAAGCCGCTCCTAGTAGCCTCATAAAATGCGTGGAATGTTTGCTTTAGGGCCGATGCCATGGTTTTGTTCTGGCCAAGGACCGAGCTGGACTGAAGAGGAGTTAGTGGAGCATCTTCTGGATTGAGCCACGGATGCCTAGCCAACTCCTTCAGAGTGAGTCTGCTCTTTGCCTCCACAGTCAACAGACCTGGCAATACAGGACACCAAGTCAAACACAATTATAAAGCAAGATAGATCTTCACACTGACACACATATATACATACACACACACACACACACACACACACACACACACACACACACCTTCTATAAGATTCTTGGCTGCCCCTGACACTGCATTCCACTCTTCTCCTTGCAGAGAGAACTTGCCCATCTTGATGCGCTCCATAATGTCCTCTGTGGACATACTCTGAGCGTAGAATGGAGGATGGCCACACAAAATAGTGTACTGGACAAACAAAACACGCACACACACACACACACAGAAGCAATGAATATCATTAATTTACACAGTGGCCGATGACAGATCATGATAATCTTACTGTGCAGGACTAGTGTGTATGTGTGTGTGTAATAAGTTTATTCCAGCTGTTTCTTCAGTATGTTGTCACTTACCAATACACTACTATATTAATGGCTTCAATTCTCAGAAATAAATCATCTCCATTTTCATCAGTTTGAGCAGGCCCAGTCCCCAGTTCTAGCACCGAGTGTAATTACTAGTCACTAATGTACCCACGTAGTATGAAATGACTGCTACATATCCAGCCACATCTCCGACCATTACAGCTAGATAACTTCCTTCTCTCTCCCCTCCCTCCCTCTTCCTCTAGTGCCTGTGAGACTCACCAAGATGACGCCAATGCTCCACAGGTCACAGGCCTCAGTGTATCCACCATTGTGCCGCGTAGATAGCACCTCAGGAGCTGCGTAGGTCAGAGTGTAACAAGGCGTGGTCAACATCTTGGACTCGTCTGACAGGAGACGTGCAAATCCGAAATCTACGACCTTCAACACAGCATTTTCACCAATGTCCGAGAATAGTAGGTTCTGTGAAACATACACACACACGCCATAGTATGTACAAAACTTAATGCACAAAAAGTTTCTAATCAAATGATAAACCATTCTACTACTCATATAGCTGTGCTGGTGGGAGTGGCCAATAAAATTATTCAGGATCACATACATACCTTGTCGGGGCATAACTCCCTACACAATTACAAATGCACTTAGAAGAGCGGTAGCTTCATAAATGCACTTAGGAGTGTTCGAAGGACCAGATCACTGAAGTGATCAAAAGTAAAGTTAACCTAAACAGGCTGATCAGTTAGTTATAGGTAATTAGAATAGACACAAGGTAACTTGATCTTTACAATAACTGACAAACACAACAACTGCAAGAACGAGGATAAATAAACAAAATATAACTTGGAAATGGAGTTCACGAACATTGACGAACATCGACTCGACAAAATATGAAAAAATGATAACTACAACAGGTGAATGAACAAGTGAATGAATAAGTGAAATAATGATAACAGTTATTGATGGCTGCTTCTTGACATCAGGGAGGAAAACTTGAAGAGACTGCTCAGCTGGCCTGAACATACCTTACTAACTGAAATTAGCTTCAAATTCAGTGTAGCATTTAATTTTTTTACTATCTCATGAAAGTGCCAAAATTCATTTTACAAGTCACAAGAAAGAGAGTGGTAAATGGCCTGTTGCTACAAGTTGGTGAAAAGGAACTGACTAAATTGTACCAGGCGGTGTAGGAGCTGTTGACTCGGTGAAGTTCCAGCTGCGTGGCTTCAGAAACAAGAGTTTGCTGTGGTGTGCAGACATTTTAGTACTAGAACTTCATCAGAAATCTTAACTGAGCTCACAATAATATTTTCTGAAAACCTCCTCATCCAATAATTATTATCTATAACAGCTTTATTTAGCTCTTAGCCCAGTCTTTGTCATTTTTTGTCTCCTCACCAGATTTCCTTCTGCTGTTTTAGCAACTCAATACTCATTTTCTAGCATTTTAAAACCTTTATGTCTCCTCTCTATTAATTTTTCTGTTGATCAAGATATTAGAAATGTTTCCCATTGAATTAAGTGAAGCAAGCTAGAAAGGCTAGCCAAAAAAAATAAAATTAAAATAAATAGAGAATCAGAATCTTGAATTAGTTTTAGAGTGTATATATATGCCTCCTAATTGACACATTCTTAGGCAGCTAAACAAATGATACACTATATCTGATGAATAGGAGAGAAGGTGCTACATGTTGGGCCTTACCTTTTATATTTACATGCGGATCATACATGTATTGCTAACTATAGCCTGACAGACAAGGTCTATGGAGCCCATGACATAGAGAGAAATATTGATGAATTGAAAGAGCTAGAGTAAAGTAAATAATAAATTTAAAAGTGCAAGTGTTTATGGTACACTTGAGAATATCTCACGCACTTTCCTCGCCCACCAAACATGCACGCTTACACACATACACACACATTTCCTCGTGTTTCTCACCTCTGGTTTAAGATCTCTATGAACGACTCTCTTCTGGTGCATGAAGGAGACGGCGGAAACCAGCTGCTTGATGATGGCGCTCGCCTGCTGCTCCGTGAAGGTGTGTCTCCTCTGCAGTCTCTCCAGTAGCTCCCCGCCCTTCATGAGCTCCATCACTACGTACACGTGCAGCTGGTCTGAGAACACGTCCACCAGCTTCACGATGTTCGGGTGCCCCTGGCACAGCTTCAGGATTTGTATCTCACGCTTCGGGTTGTGCCTGCATACAAAGACACGAAGCATGAAACCAAGTAGGTTGTTATGTGTCGTAGGTTGTTATGTGTCGTAGGTTGTGGTATGTGTCGTAGGTTGTGGTATGTGTCGTAGGTTGTGGTATGTGTCGTAGGTTGTGGTATGTGTCGTAGGTTGTGGTATGAGTCGTAGGTTGTGGTATGTGTCGTAGGTTGTGGTATGTGTCGTAGGTTGTGGTATGTATCGTAGGTTGTTATGTGCTGGGTGCTCTAATGTTACCAATGATACAATACTAAATAATGGAATCATATTCCATACATTGTCTGGCATTCTGAGCTTTCTATTTTTAGCTACATACATACCTAAACATAAAACAACAAATTATACAACTTGATCCTCTATAAAATGCCTGGATAAACAATTTCTTTATGGCAGAATATAGTAAAAACTCCAAAATACAATGAGAATCTTAAATATTGCCCACCAAATAATTTGCTAATTTATAGGTAGGACAAAGGGCTACCTTTTCTATATTAAATCTTGAGATGTACAGTACAATGAAGCTCCTAGGTAGGAAAAGTGTGTTCTATACCGTATATCCATCCGGCTATTCAAACTACTAAGCTGCAGGGAATACTGATTAGAAGTAGCTTCTCTCAAGCTAATGACAATTGCTAGGCAACGAGTCTCATTACATATTCATTACAGCATTAACTTTTATTGTCAGTCTACTAGCATAAAACAGTTCCTGCATCAGATGAAGTTGGGAAGTGAAGTGAACCATTTAAAAGTGATTGTTGTCCCCAAACTAATCACTGATGCATAAGAGCTAGTGAAATAAACCACCTAACACTAACTTAAATACGAAACAAAAACAGTTCTTTATCCAATGAATCTCACTAATAGCCAGTGATTGTGATGCAGCTGCCATGTTTACGAAACTCTCATTAAGCACTTTCTATTTCATGATCACAACCATCAAGCGATATCTACTAGGACAGGGAGGGGGGGGGGGGGGGTGGGTCCCCCCCCGTGGGGGGGGGAGGGGGGGGGGGGGGGGGGAGCGGGTGGGGGGGGGGGGGGGGGGGGGGGGGGGGGGGGGGGGGGGGGGGGGGATTCCGCTCCATCTGGGGAAGAAGGAGGGAGGGAGGGAGCAACATGCAAGTGTGGTCAACGTGGAACTGAAAGTTTGTACTACATCAATGATTGTTCATTTGTTGCTACAACTTCTTCCAAACAATACGGGTTTTCTAATTTCCACTCTTTGGGAACTATGTAGAGAATGAGCCAACAGTGATGGCCACTTACGTATTGTGGGCGTTGGCTGTACAACCGGAAACAATACAAACATTCCTTGACATACAGTGTACGTGCATACAGAGTTTCGCAGTATAACACTCACCAATAGAATCACATGCTGTATTAACATCTATATGTGTGAGTGCGTGGGGGGACGTTATTAAATGTTGTAGCATTTAAGATGCACTCTAAAAACAAATTGATCACATGTTACACTCCCCCCCTCCCCTGTGTGCGTGTGTGAGTGAGTGTGTGCGTGTGTGTGCGTGTGTGTGCGTGTGGTACCTGTTGCTGACTATCTTCACGGCGTACTCCACTCCTGTGCTCTTCTCTGTGCAGCTCCTGCAAGTGGAGTAACTGCCAGATCCCAGGATGATGTCCCCCAGACTGTACTTCTGCAAAAACAGTGAATTCTACAAGACACAAAACAACGTCATCAACTCATTCACTACTGACTGCTAATGGAGAAAACAGACAAGAACTTCACCTTGAAGGCATCCAGGCGAGACAGTCCGTTCAGGGTCTCCTTCTTGGGTATAGCAAACATGTTATCAGTGAAGAGGACTGAAGGGGCAATGAACGAGTAACCCTGGAAACACAACATGTGCAAGTCCCAAATAATTGTGCATCTTTTCAGGAAACATTAACTGAGAAATCACATGACACTAATCAACAGAAGTTTTCCGACACATGTGCAAACTGAATATACAGGAGGAGTGAAGAAGGGGAGTGGCTACAGAAAATCACGCCTTCAGACGATCATAAGAAAGGTATAAAATGTAGCTTAGATTATAAGAAGATGAATAAGTCATTTTTAACACACACACACACACACACACAAGATTGCATATGCATACCCTAAACACTTCAGCGTGTTTGGCAGGGGGCTGGGCGGGTGAGTCTACAGGTGCAAGGTTCGTAAACTCCTCCGAGAAGTTCCCGACATCCATGTCACCTGATATGTACGGTCTAAATGGAGGAGACACTTTCTTAGCCAATACGTCATCCCAATTCAAATCCTGAAACATACACACACACACACACATACATACACACATACATACATACACAAGTTACTTCAGTAAGTATATTCAGGATGTACCACAGATAAAGGACTATTTTAAATTGTCAACAAAAAATTGGATGAAGAGATTTAAACTCTACAACCAAATGATGAGTGATTAAACACAGCTTCTAAATTAAGTTTTTTTGTTTTTGTTGATGTTTTTTTTTTCAGCTCCTTAACTTATCCTTTAGATATTTGAACGTACATATTCTACGCCACACATACACTTCTAAAAGCTCTGCAGAGCACAAGTACAAGTATTAATTGAAGTGAATGGAAAGAAAACACTCGAGTAAACATCAAGTTAGTTCACGCCTCAGCTCGCGTCTTTATAAATACAGATAAGCATCTTATTCCACCGGTCGAATTTCACCATGTAACTTCAAAAATAATCTCAATCCAGTGTTTTCCAGGAGTCTGTACACAAGCTCACCAGTTACATCGCCTGGTGAGTGCTAAACACAGTACAAACGTTAATATGTCCTATTGTCTCCAAACTGTAGGATAATTTACCTTTAATCCAACGTTTTATTATGAGGATAGCTCCACATCGAATTAGGAGCTTCCTCGTAAGGAAATGTGGAATGAAAGATGAACTATCCTACAGTTGGAAACATAGGAAGTATTAAAGATGTTGTCATACTCTTTAAGTGTGAAGAACCCACGCAATAGGTCATGGTTGCCCCCCCCCCCCCCCCCCCCCCCAACTTTGAGTTATTTTATTTCTGCAGAAGTCACATCTCAATAAATAGCCCCGTCCCCGTCACCATTTTGGACTTCACCGCAATACTGCACGGATACCACTAGTTTAGAAGCTGATTTTTTAAATATGATTTTCTTACCCTTGTGTGTATGCCATAATGATGAGTTTTTGTTGAATTCTATTATTGACACCTTACCATACCATGATTGATGTAAAATTTTGTATATATTAAAAATATCTCATCACTATAGGATCCATTACTTTGGTGTGCAAGGATTTTTAATTGTAAATTGACTCCACCCCGCCCCAACCCTAAGTGAGCAATGGTGAGTGAGGCACAGCTGCATTCACAGGCACTAATTTAGTTGCAAAGTGTGGGCGTGACTTTGTGGTAGGTAAGGCGCGCCTATTCATTGGGAGTGCGCTATAAAGGTGCCTGCCTGTGTTGCTATGTAACTGCACCCTAAACTTGTGTCCTAAGAAATGAGTTCACTACATGATGTATATTCGCTGGTGAGATATCCGACCACATGCACAGAGTAAGTAACCATATCAGAACCCATCCAATTACCAGACAGAGCTATGGCTACTTGGACACCAAGTGTGAAACAAACAAACCAATGTCTCCATACCTTGCGACACACCCACTCTTACGATGCAAGATAGGCCTGACCAGATACTCACACCCACACCCACCCTGCATGTATTAGTATGTGTGTATGTATTAGTATGTGTGTATGTATGTATGTGTATGTATTAGTATGTGTGGATGTATGTATGTATGTATGTATGTATGTATGTGTGAATGCGCGCACCTTGAACCAGGCATGTGTCTTGACCTCTTGCGCTCCACAGGACCCTAGTCTTCTCTCTGGTGACTTCTGCAACAAAGACTT
>WLWI01005984.1_pt1 | contig 10085 bp, 10 predicted proteins | sample 6701501 | NCBI WGS metagenome assembly WLWI01 (sample SAMN12718690, study PRJNA515312) | sponge metagenome | isolation source: marine sponge | host: Mycale hentscheli | place: New Zealand: South Island, Marlborough, Capsize Point | collected 2014-11-01
ACTAAATATTATCTGGTTACCTTTAGAAAAAACTTCACTAATTATCAGCAATACATGTTAAAGTACATATGTAGAGTTATATTTTGTATCAACGAATAAACCATTATAAGAGGTATGAAAATAGTAATTTTCTCATTCTAACAGCCATAATAATATTGTTAATTAAAACTTAACACAACATTTCGACTTCTTGCCAAAGTCCTCTTCAGGAGTCAATTATAACTATTTCCGCTGAGACTGACTGAATCATTGAATGAGGAATGAAATTTTTTGACCAATTGAATAGAAACAAGAACATTTTGGGTGGTATTCTCATGCAAAAAGAGATACAAAAAGACCATTAGCCATCGCAGATGATTATATTAAAGTTAAAATGTATGTTGTAAATAAATTATTGATCTCAATATTCGTGCAAAAAAACGTTTGAATTGTATTTAATTATATTCTAGAAATCATAAAGATAAAAATTGCAAGACTTCAGTAAAACTTCTTTTTAAAGACATTTTGAGAAGAAAAAACATAAGACTATTTGACATCTCAGATATATTGAAACTGAATTTTTTTTGTAATTATATTATTGATCAAAATATTCAAGCAATACATGTTTCATGTGTATTTGATTATTCTAGAAATCATAATGTTAAAATTTGCATGTCATGATTATTGTTCAATATTTTGTACATAGATGACTATCTTGTCACAGCCTAGACGATGGAATAGTGCTGCTGCTTTTGTCATTTCTTCTGAACTCACAGAAATAGTAATATTTGGAGGGTATGATCAGCATGAGCACCTTCTCTCAGATACTACAATATTAAGATTAAGTAAGTTTTACAAAAATAAAAAATTAATTCAATTTAATTATTAATATGTATTATACATATGTTATTTTGATAGTTTTATTCATCTAATTATGTAATATAGTGAATAAAATGTTCTAATACCATAGCCTAGTCATTTTCAATACAAAAAAGTGTGGTATTATAATTATTAAACTTTTAGTGCACTAAACAAGTCTAACTATATAAATGCTATTTACGTGGTTCCCCCACCACCCCCCCTCCCCCCGGCAGTTTCTCTCATTACATTTTATTCCACTAAACAAGTCCAACTAAAAAATATGCTAATTACATGGTCCCTGGTAGTATCTCTCATTACAGTTTAGTCCACTAAACACATCCAACTATAAAATATGCTAATTAAGTAATTCTGGACAAGTTCCCCTCCTTTAATAAGATCAGGCGAAGATGCCAAACTGTAAAATATGCTAATTAAGTGATTCTGGACAAGTTCCCCTCCTTCGATATGATCAGGCAAAGATGTCGAACCGTAAAATATGCTAATTAAGTTATTCTGGACAAGTTCCCCTCCTTCGATATGATCAGGTGAAGATGCCGAACCGAAAAATAAACTAATACAGTGATTCTGGACAAGTTCCACTCCTTCGATATGATCAGGTGAAGATGTCGAACCGTAAAATAAGCTAATTAAGCGATTTTGTACAGGTTCCCCTACTTCAATGTGGTCAGGTGAAGATGCCAAACCCTAAAATATGCTAATTAAGTGATTCTGGACAAGTTCCCCTCCTTAGATATGACCAGGTGAAGATGCCGAACCAAAAAATATGCTAATTAAGTGATTCTGGACAGGTTTCCCTCCTTCGATATGATCAGGTGAAGATGTCGAACCGTAAAATATGATCATTAAGTAAATCTGGACAAGTTCCCCTCCTTCAATAATATCAGGTGAAGATGCCAAACCATATAATATGCTAAGTAAGTGATTCTGGACAGGTTCCCCACCTTCGATATGATCAGGCGAAAATGTCGAACCATAAAATATGCTAATTAACTGATTCTGGACAGATTCCAGGCGAAGGTGTCAAACCATAAAATATGCTAATTAAGTGAATCTGGACAAGTTCGATTCCTTCAATACGATCAGGTGAAAATGCCAAACTGTAAAATATGCTAATTAAGTGATTCTGGACAAGTTTCCCTCCTTAGATATGATCAGGTGAAGATGTCAAACAGTAAAATATGCTAATTATGTGATTCTGGACAAGTTCCCCTCCTTCGATATGATCAGGTGAAGATGCCGAACCGAAAAATATGCTAATTAAGTGATTCTGGACAAGTTCCCCTCCTTCGATATGATCAGGTGAAGATGCCGAACCGAAAAATATGCTAATAAAGTGATTCTGGACTAGTTCCCCTCCTTCGATATGATCAGGCGAAGATGTCGAACAGTAAAATATGCTAATTAAGTGATTCTGGACAAGTTCCCCTCCTTCGATATGATCAGGTGAAGATGCCAAACCATGAAATATGCTAATTAAGTGATTCTGGACAGGTTCCCCACCTTCGATATGATCAGGCGAAAATGTCGAACCATAAAATATGCTAATTAACTGTTTCTGGACAGATTCCAGGCGAAGGTGTCAAACCATAAAATATGCTAATTAAGTGAATCTGGACAAGTGAAAATGCCAAACTGTAAAATATGCTAATTAAGTGGTTCTGGACAAGTTCCCCTCCTTCGATATGATCAGGCGAAGATGTCGAACAGTAAAATATGCTAATTAAGTGATTCTGGACAAGTTCCCCTCCTTCGATATGATCAGGTGAAGATGCCAAACCGAAAAATATGCTAATTAAGTGATTCTGGACAGGTTCCCCTCCTTCAATATGATCAGGCGAAGATGTCGAACTGTAAAATATGCTAATTAAGTAAATCTGGACAAGTTCAATTCCTTCTATATGATCAGGTGAAAATGCCAAACTTTAAAATATGCTAATTAAGTGATTCTGGACAAGTTCCCCTCCTTCGATATGATCGGGTGAAGATGCCGAACCGAAAAATATGCTAATTAAGTAATTCTGGACAAGTTCCCTTTCTTCAATATGATCAGGCGAAGATGTCGAACCGTAAAATGTGCTAATTAAGCAAATCTGGACAGGTTCGATTCCTTCAATATTATCAGGTGAAAATGCCAAACTGTAAAATGTGCTAATTAAGTGATTCTGGACAAGTTCCCCTCCTTCGATATGATCAGGTGAAGATGCCGAACCGAAAAATGTGCTGAAAAATGTGCTAATAAAGTGATTCTGGACTAGTTCCCCTCCTTTGATATGATCAGGCGAAGATGTCGAACAGTAAAATATGCTAATTAAGTTATTCTGGACAAGTTCCCCTCCTTCGATATGATCAGGTGAAGATGCCGAACCGAAAAATATGCTAATTAAGTGATTCTGGACAAGTTCCCCTCCTTCGATATGATCAGGTGAAGATGCCAAACCATGAAATATGCTAATTAAGTGAGTCTGGACAGGTTCCCCACCTTTGATATGATCAGGCGAAATGTCGAACCATAAAATATGCTAATTAACTGATTCTGGACAGATTCCAGGCGAAGGTGTCAAACCATAAAATATGCTAATTAAGTGAATCTGGACAAGTTCGATTCCTTCAATATGATCAGGTGAAAATGCCAAACTGTAAAATATGCTAATTAAGTGATTCTGGACAAGTTCCCCTCCTTCGATATGATCAGGCGAAGATGTCGAACAGTAAAATATGCTAATTAAGTGATTCTGGACAAGTTACCCTCCTTCGATATGATCAGGTGAAGATGCCGAACCGAAAAATATGCTAATTAAGTGATTCTGGACAGGTTCCCCTCCTTCAATATGATCAGGCGAAGATGTCGAACCGTAAAATATGCTAATTAAGTGAATCTGGATAAGTTCAATTCCTTCAATATGATCAGGTGAAAATGCCAAACTTTAAAATATGCTAATTAAGTGATTCTGGACAAATTCCCCTCCTTCGATATGATCGGGTGAAGATGCCGAACCGAAAAATATGCTAATTAAGTAGTTCTGGACAAGTTCCCTTCCTTCAATATGATCAGGCGAAGATGTCGAACCGTAAAATGTGCTAATTAAGCGAATCTGGACAAGTTCGATTACTTCAATATTATCAGGTGAAAATGCCAAACTGTAAAATGTGCTAATTAAGTGATTCTGGACAAGTTACCCTCCTTCAATATGATCAGGTGAAGATGCCGAACCGAAAAATATGCTAATTAAGTGATTCTGGACTGGTTGCCCTCCTTCGATATGATCAGGTGAAGATGTCGAACCGTAATTAAGTGAATCTGGAAAAGTTCGATTCCTTCAGTATGATCAGGTGAAAATGCCAAACTTTAAAATATGCTAAGTAAGTGATTCTGGACAAGTTCTCCTCCTTCGATATAATCAGGTGAAGATGCCAAACCATAAAATATGCTAAGTAAGTGATTCTGGACAAGTTCCCCTCCTTCGATATAATCAGGTGAAGATGCCGAACCGAAAAATATGCTAATTAAGTGATTCTGGACTGGTTCCCCTCCTTCGATATGATCAGGTGAAAATGCCAAACTGTAAAATATGCTAATTAAGTGATTCTGGACAAGTTCCCCTCCTTCAATATGATCAGGTGAAGATGTCGAACCGTAAAATGTGCTAATTAAGTGAATCTGGAAAAGTTCTATTCCTTCAATATGATCAGGTGAAAATGCCAAACTTTAAAATATGCTAAGTAAGTGATTCTGGACAAGTTCCCCTCCTTCGATATAATCAGGTGAAAATGCCGAACCGAAAAATATGCTATTTATAAGTGATTCTGGACAAGTTCCCCTCCTTCAATATGATCAGGTGAAGATGCCGAACCATAAAATATGCAAATTAAGTGATTCTGGACAGGTTCCCCTCCTTCGATATGATCAGGCGAAGATGTCGAACAGTAAAATATGCAAATTAAGTGATTCTGGACAGGTTTTCCTTCTTTGATATGATCAGGTGAAGATGCCATACCATGAAATATGCTAATTAAATGATTCTGGACAAGTTCCCCTCCTTCAATGATCAGATGAAAATGTCGAACCGTAAAATATGCTAATTAAATGAACCAGGAAAAGTTCAATTCTTTCAATATGATCAGGTGAAAATGCCAAACTGTAAAATATGCTAAGTAAGTGATTCTGGACAAGTTCCCTCCTTCGATATGATCAGGTGAAGATGTCATACCATAAAATATGCCAATTAACCGATTACACGGGAACAAAATTTTTAATTGCGCCTTACGTAATGCGGTCACGGGCGCATGCGAGACACAGAGGATTGATTGCTTGGTGAGAGGGTGACACTAAGCGGGAGAAAGAAGATGAACGTTTGAAGATTGCCTCAGGGACAGTGATATCGAACGATAGAGTACGCTCTAGGCTATTGGGAAAGCATAAATTCGACGCTAAGGAGCTGTTCCCGACTTAAAAATATACTTACAACAATATAGAATCGTCTGCAATTGTGATTGGTGGCTTCCTTGACTCCACAAAGCTGTAGGGCGAAATGGACGCGAAGACGCATTTTTGACGCATTTTCGCGTCCTCCGCGGTTATCGATTTTTCTCAATTGACGTGTATTTGCGTCTTCCGCGATTAATCGGTTAAGTGATTCTGGACAAGTTCCCCTCCTTCGATATGATCTGGTGAAGATGCCAAACCATAAAATTGAATTTAATCGTAAATTGCCAATTAAAAATAAAAATTGAATTTCTTTGTAATGATCAAATGGAATGTCAGACTATCAAAAAATGTTAACTAAATTTTTATGGACATTTTCTCTCCTTCGCCATGATCAGATGAATAAGTTAAACTATAAAAATATGCAAATTAAATGATTTATAATAATTAAATGATTCTTCCCTCATTCATTATGATCAAGTGAAAATATTTGAGCACACTAAAATACAAGTGTGCTCACAAAGTAGTGTGTAGGACACACTTTTTTTATGAATCTAAAGGTGGCAGAGTGTGTTAGAGTGAAAAAATTAAAGCTATAAGATTTTACTTTTATCAGCTCAACAATGCCTAGCACTTAGATAAGGAATATTTAAATTACACACAAAAAATTTGCCTAATTACTAAAAAAAAAGCCAGGGAATGCGGTATATTTATTGTGAATATTATATATATTATATTGATTGCAATTGATTTGGCATCTTTACCTGATCATAATGAATGAGGGAAGAATCATTTAACTACTCAAAACTAGCTAAGGTGCTTAAACATATTATTTTCCCTACAAGTCTATTGCAAGTATTTTCCTTTGGCTTTACTTGTAGATTTCTGATGGCAGTCTAACTAATTTCTGTAGCATTTTACATTTGCTTTACCAGCTTAGAGGTTTAGTGATCTCTAGTGACCGTTTAACTATACTATGTTATATTAAATTAGTAGTACAAACTGTATTATAGTATTTATTTATACATAATTTGTTTGAATTTATAGAAAAAGTACAACTTTCAACAACTTCTACCGAATGGAATGTATCAGAAATCATTCTTTCTTCAGAATTGAGAGATAAAGACAGACTAACAGAAAAGAAATTACTGAAAAGTAAGATTGCAGATTAAGGTTGTAATTTATGGATTGGTTAAATCGAATTGATAAAATAATGTTACTTGTATTGAGTATTTTTATCATAGTTATGCATTTCAAAAGTATTCATTTGAGTCTTTTTGCTCATTTTGAACATGCATCGCGAATACTTTCGTATCACATTGTTGAAACTGATGATATTATTTTCAACAATATACATACGCAAAATGAAGTTAAGATTTAATCAGATGATTCTGTTCAGAAAGATACTATATTCTAATTACATACACAATATAAATAGCAACTGCAAAGCTAGTGGCATTGTTTAAGATGTTTTTGGATACAATGCAGTTGATTTTTCTTTATAAAACTGTCAATGAGGTAATCATAAATACAATGCTAAGTTTTGACTTATATTTTTTAGATTAATATCTTTACCTTTTCTGTTTGTTTGTAGTAATAATTACTACAAGATACGTCTTGTATTTAGTGGATGGTAAAATATTGAAATGACAAGTATAATATTATAATGGCATGACTACTACAGAAATTGTGAATGGTGCAGATGAAGCCACAGCATTATTGTACAACTTATTGAAATATTGATTTAGCGTATGAGTAAATACTTTGTTAGGGCTTGACTTTGAGTTTATCTATTTGATTATCTGTTTATTGCTTTGGTTGCTTGTCTGTTAGCCAGTTTATTAGTAAGCAATTCTGTCTCGTTTTCTATTTGTTTATCTTTTGTTTCTTTGTCTGCTTGTCGGTCAATCAGTTAATTGGTATACATGTCTGTCTGCTTGTCGCTAGAATATTACCAACTCAAAGAGAACTTGTTTTGGTTATTGTTCTGTGTTGTGTCTGACAGATATAAGCCGATTTATGATCCAATTATTACATATCTGTAATGCTTATGTTTCACCTGTCATGAATCTGGGACTATCATTAGCTAATGGTTTAATTAGTTAGACTGCTTATATGTAGAGAAAATGTAATAAAACTCTTCAAAGTCATATTATATGTTTATTATATTATGTTTATTATATTAAATAAACACCTAGATAAAAAAGAAATAGAGAAAGCCTGTCAAGAAGCCATACAAAAACAGATATGTGTGGACCTATGCGTAGGACGAATGAATTTTGTTGGTCTTCCAAGATCTGGTAAAAGTTCAACTCTACATCGACTACTTGGAGATTTTATAAACATTGATCAATCTAACATGAAAATTAATGAGCCAAGCACTGGAGTAGCTGAGAGAAGGCAGCTATTCATTCAGAGTATCAGTAAGTACTTTGGATTTGCACAGCAGGGGCAATGGACCAAGAAGGACATTGTTGGTGAAACTTCAATTCTTAATGATGTTATACAAGAAGCTGTAGAAAGTAAGTAGAACTTGTACAAAACTTTAATAAAGTTTATCATTCGTAGCTGAAAATTTAATTAAAGTTTTGACTGAGTCAAATTATATCATTTATTTGTATTTGTTCGTTAATATAATACTCCTATTAATATAGTCCACCTATTATGATTTGTGCATTTCAGTTGATGGGCAATCTATTTATTAGATTTATTTCTTACATTATTATTAGTGTTTTGAATTATATAATTCAAGTTCTTCACTATGAATAATATTAAAGTTTAATTTTACTTATTAATATGAATATGACATCAGCAATTTACTTTTACAAATAATAGTTTCTTTATATGGACTTTGTAATGCATAGTACTTGGAACAACTTGATGAGTACAAGAAATAGTATTATACAATAAATAATGCTGTATAAGTATTACATATTTTATAGTTTCTTTAACACATTTTCGATTATTATGCTGAAGTTATATTTATGTGTTAAAATTCTATTACCTGTTATATGACAACAGGTAATAGTAATTTAGCATAAATGAACTAAGTGTGACTAACTCATCAAAATTTACTGTCGCAGATACAGATTGTCTTTAATAAATTGAAAGGAATGCTAATTGAATTTGATTGATCATTTTATGCAGATACCAAGCCGAAATTCCAAATCAAACGAAATGTATCAGCAACTGAAATAGTTATAGAGGCCCAATCTTCAAATGATGCTAAGGAAATGTCTTTAAATAAAAGTGTAGAAGATATAATAACACCAGCTGAAACATCAGCACTTTCTGACGATGAGAACAAGTTAAAAGAATCACATGCCATCAATGTAGCTGAAATTTATCCTGCTTATATTGAAGCTGCAGCAGAACACAATGAAGACAAAGTAAAGTATTTACTGAAAGACACTATATACTTGATAACAACTGATCATGGAGGCCAAACTGAATTTCTAGACCTCATGTCTCGCTTTCCAATGTGGGATTCTTTACATCTTATTTTCAGTCGACTCACAGATTCCTGGGACTGTGTGTTTAAAATGTATTGCACCAATGAAGATGGAGTTTCTACTGAGAAAGAAGACTCTATAGTAACTCTAGAAGAAGTTACCTTTCAAATTCTGGCTAGTATAGCGTGCATGAAGAGCACGAGTGACAAATTGACCTCAAATGACAAAGCTATGTTTGTGGGAACATTTAGAGACAAAGTTTCTCTGTCACATTTAAAAAAACGAGATCAGATTCTTAGAAAGAAAGTTGAGCAGACGGAAGTTTACCTCCAAAACATTGTCGCGTATGCCTCAGAAGAATTCCCGACATTAACACTTGACAACAAGAAAGGAACTGTAGAGGAAATCAACACAGCAAGAAAAACTTTTGAGAATTGCATTAAGAAGTATCTAGGTAAAGTTCACATTCCTTGCTCCTGGTTGATGTTCAGCATTGTTCTGCGATCAAAAGGAAAGCGCACAATGACACTTGAAGAATGCAGTGAGATTGCAGAAAGTTTAAATATTGATTTATCGGACATAAGCAAGGTCCTATGGTTTCTTCATTATCGTGTTGGAACGCTCCTGTACTATCCAGATGTGAGAGGCTTTGAAAACATAGTCATTTGTGATGTCAAGGTTAGCAATACTTAATTTATGTATCTATGTATTTATGTATTTTTGCTTTTATAATTAGCTATTGGTTGTGTATATTAAAGTGTTTATTATTTTTTAACTAATACAATGCACTCATTTTGTTCTTCTTGTTTTAATAACTGTCGAGTCTATTTATACTTTTTATGTAAGTAATATTTATAGTACTAAAAATTAATTAGTGTGCAGGAATTTTTCTAAAATTAGATCTGTCCAAATGCAATTATTTATTGCTAAAAACTTAAGATAGTACGTAATTTTGATTTGCAGCATCTAACAAATAGAATTTGAATAAGTTGTACATAAAGTTTAAACTCTGAGGTGGATCTATTAGAATTGGAATTTGAGATTAATGAAATAAGTTTGAATTTTTTTTTGCTTTTCTATTGAACTATTTCATTTTTCCATATCAGAGGGTTCTTTAATAACATTCATTTCATGCTGATGTCTTTGAACAAATAAATAAACCGCCTGCAATTGTATTTCCCTTAGTTGCTATGCCATCTCACTCTCCTTGTGCTGCTATACTTTTTCTATGCTAATTCAATTGAACAGCAGTTCCATTTACTTTTTGAATGGGGAATGATAAGCTGTTCAATTATTCACATAATATTTAGTTAAGTTTGTGGTTAATTACAAATGAGTTAATAAATAAT
>WLWI01005986.1_pt1 | contig 10082 bp, 5 predicted proteins | sample 6701501 | NCBI WGS metagenome assembly WLWI01 (sample SAMN12718690, study PRJNA515312) | sponge metagenome | isolation source: marine sponge | host: Mycale hentscheli | place: New Zealand: South Island, Marlborough, Capsize Point | collected 2014-11-01
TCTCTATCCAGCATGCAGAGGGATATTGGCCGCACAAACCTTGGCTAGATAAGGTTCTGAAAGAGAAGTCTGAAGCACATGCTCAGTTTCCAGAGGAAGTATCAAGTGAAATTTGGGCTACTGTAGTTGCCTTGGCATTGCTGGAGCATGACTACTGTGATGATACAGCTGAATGGGAATTAGTTGCAGAAAAGGCTAATAAATGGCTTGAAAGTCAAAAGTTGGACGTATCTCTATCATCTCTCAAGCAAACAGCTTTCTCTTGCTTGGGAAAGATCTGAGGGTAATCTCAAAAGATATACATTGCACTACATTGTAACAACACCGGTTTTTGTTGTTGTTGCTGTTGTTTTTTTTAAATCGATTAACTTATTTTATATATTCCTTTGTGGTGTGAGGTGTCTTGGTTGCATAAAGTCTCAATCATTGTCTCAAAACATTGTATTTCTTGATCTAATAGAGTTTTCCAAAGTTAAAATAACCAATGCCTAACAAGATTATTGATTTCTATACCTAACAGACATAAAAATTATTTAGGAAAAACAGTTCTCTTTTATTTGCCCAATGCTCAGTGCAAGACTACATCTCTAAAGCTCCAGGCTATTATTTAAAAATATTGTAATTTAACTAAATTCCGTAATGTTGCAAACACAATCATCATATTATTAGAAAAATGTTGGGTAGCTAGCTAGGGTTTCTGACAGATCACTAGAATAATGTAACATCTGATAACTCATGCAGGTATTGCTGATGTGTAGATCAACACTACTGCTATTGCTGGCAGTGATGGTTTAGGCAGGCAAACTGTCCAAAAAAAGGGGACTAAACTCTAACTTAGCCACTGAAAAAACATTTTTTTGATACGTGGGAACTATACGGCTTCAGTACTGCATTTCATCTTTCAACTCCCAAAATAGCGAAATTTCAACTCTGATTTAACGGATCCTGAAGTGCAGGATATTAGATAATGACTGCTCACAATAACTCTACAAGACACTCATACGTGGTAACGTTACACGTTCCTCTAAGCATGCGCAAAAGTTTCGGCAGTTTTACGTCACAGTATATGCCGTCTTTAGTACGTCACCTCGTGTTTGTGGTCTCCCTAGCGAGACTTACCAGGTCTTTAGCGTTGTGGTAAGTGAAGGATCTGGCTGTAGGCAGACTAAAAATGCTCTGAGACGCTTATGCATTTGCCTTAATCTTTTTGTCACAGGAGTATTATGTCAGTACTTCAAATATTTGCCGTTCTAGCATGTCGATACCTTACTCCTTCTGATTGTAAGAATTGGCATAAAATTATAGTCTATCCTTCTCAGGTTATACCGCCCCGGGTACACGTACCGGAGGGAACCCCCGTAAAGGCTTACTGTGGAAGCTCTTCACCAGTACAATGGATTCATGGAAATCATTCTATAAATACAAAGCACGAAACCGACCGTAACAGCATTACACTCCACAATTTGAAAGTGTCCGACTCTGGATTTTACTACTGCCGCGGAACTGTGTACGAAAATACGGCTTTTACGAATTACATCGCTGTATTCGTGCACAGTAGAGTACGATTGGGCGAGGTTATACCGGACTATTTAGAAGTCTCAAAAAATGATACCGTGACCGTTTACTGCGGCAGTGCTAAACCCGTGGAATGGTTTGGATTACATTTTAACATAAGTAAAGTTGAAAATGGCAATGTACTTATTTTAAGGAATTTAAAGAGAGAGCACAGCGGTAGGTACATGTGCAGGGGTGTGAGTCATGGTGCAAAAGTTTTCCACAGTCAAGTAATAATTATAGTAGATGTAAACGTCATCTTTAGAAACTTACCCTAAGTAGGTAGATATGGGGACTAAATTTTATCAAATCAAAAAGCAAACAAAAAAAAACAACATTTAGTAATTTCAGTGGCAAACTGAACCTGCAATCAACACAGAGAATTGGAATTGTGTTTATCAACCAGCCATTAATCAGCATTTGTCTCTAACTTGTTTGTGAAACTAAAGCATGCTTTTTCAAAAAAAAAATTGGCTGTCACAGATTATGCACTGTAAACCAAAAGGTGTGTAGTTCACACCAAATTAAGCATGAATCACTTGTAACAATAGTCACACCAAAATATGGTGTGATGCGCACACCTCATCATTTGGGTGTGAAGTACACACCAAATTTAGTGTGAGTTCTCACCATAATAACTCATACTTACATTAATGCTGAATTATTTTAAGTTACATTGATTCTAGTACATATCAACATTTTTTCCAAAAAGAGATTGGTATAATCCCAGATCCCATTAATCAGACGACTAAAATCTTAGTCAACTCTCTTATCTGGCACACAAGTGTACAAAACATTTATAAGGTAGATTACAATGATAATAGCATTGGTTTTTGCCTGCACATGAATATAATTAATGTTCGGTAAAGGATCCATGCTATTCCATTGAGTGTGAATTTCACACTAAGTGTGCATTCACACTAGGAAGAAAGTGTGAAGGACACACTATGCATAGGTGGTGGGCATTCACACGTGTTTTCACGCTATAATTTTTACAGTGTGGGAATGTAAATCCAGCGGGTCAGTTTTAAAGAACTGAAATCCAACACAACGATCTCCATAAATGTTCCTAACCAGTATTAACTTTGAACTGAACGAATTAAAATTGATGGACAAGTAATGAGATTGCTGGTACTGTGAAATAATCTGTACATACATTCTTGGTTCTTTAGTACTTTCCTTCTACCCATAGCTATTTGATGTTGTTTATCTCTTTAGGGTACTGTTAGAATTTGCTGTTTAATATTTTTGAATTATTGGAAATTGAAATATTTTATGCCTAGCTATAATATGAAATATCTTATGCCTTATAGTATTCGTGAGTATATTTTCAAGATATGTCATTAATGTTGCAGATATAAACAGCTCTGTGAATCTTCTAGCCAGCTCTGTACAACTTAGGACAGCTATGTGAAGACAGAAATACAATGGTCATATATGTTTAAAGATGAGTGCTTTACAAATCCTATCTCTTTCTCACTGGTGAGGGGAAAAAATTGCCCTGCACACAAGTATGGAGGCTCACTCATTCATGTGGTAGCTATGGCCTCATTATAAAACCCAATCCAGTTGAGCTGAGGGTCAGAATGCATCAAATCTGCAGTCTGACTTATGCACTTGGAAGAGAAGCAAATTAACAATGACTTATTCTACACACCACTATGCTCATCATCAGTTACAAAAAAAGCCATTAATGTGAGCATAATCGGTGATTTAGAATTCCTTCAATTCTGGTAATAAGTAGATTTTTTTTACTTTTACCTTTTACCCTGTGCTCCAACTGGAACTACGCTTAGGCTACACGCTATTGATTTCCTCTTCTGCTTCTATGCCAGAGTTATGGCTAATGCTTTCAAAATCAAATTGTTTTTGTGATTTTAGTAGGTCGATGGTGCGCCCGTCAAAAATTGTACCGTCCAGCTTACACGTATTAGAATGGACCTCGGTGACTGTTTATAGTGGAAGTTTTTCACCAGTCCAATGCCAGGGTCCCTACTACGCTAGGGACCCAACATGAAGTATGCCTGGACAGTCTTACCCTTCACAATTTAGCGTACAGGACTCTGGCCATTACTACTGCCAAGAAACTATGTAGGATAATCGAGTTTTTGAATCTTTCGTAGTGATTGCTGTGGAAAGAGGCTTGAAAAAATTAATTTTAGACATATGTAGCCCCTAGCAACCATAATCCAAAATGTTTAAAAACCCTCATTTTATCTAGTTAGTAACCATGACAGTCAAGTACTGATCAATAATTACAATCTCTTGCCAACTTCAAACTGGGAATATCATCCTTCACACATACATGTAGTTTAGTTTTCATGGCTTATGTAACCTAATAAGGAAAACCATCCACACAGTCTTATCACACTTCAAGAAACTTAAATAGTTATCAGAAATAATTATTATGGCCATTAATAAAACCCTGGGCTACATTCTCAAACAGCTGCAATTTGGGTGCTTTATGGCCTCTTGTGCATAATGACCTCTAGACTGACCTTACTATAACTAGCTTAAAAAACAATTCCTCACACACAAGAAAGGCACAAACACATACACACAAACAAACAACTCTTATTTTTGTCCTTTCTCTCAAAACAAAAAACAAAAAATAAAATAAAAATTATACATGTTCAAGGAAAAAAATATGGGCATAATTTTAATTAAAAGATGCAATAGTAATGAAATTTCTTGGTAACTATGGTTATAGCTGAAGCTTACAAGATATTTATACCTCTACCACAGACCACTAAAATGTGTCACATTGTCCTCTCACATCTAGAATGAGAGTACATATGTACTTGTTGTTACACAACAAGCAATTCTAACCCACTTATTCATTCCCCCTAATTCTGACCCTAATTAAATAGCCACTGAAATGACAACTATGCTGTGATTGTTTCATCCTTATTAGGAATCATCAGTATGTTATAATCACTATGAAGTCATGGGTGACAGTGCACTATAATAATTTATATAATAATGTAACACTAAATAATTATAGGATATACCCATAACTTCATAATGATAAACATAGACAATCAGTATTAGTTAGTGTGTGTGTTTTTATGGTGATCGACAAGCTTTCTTACCTGTTATATGTTCATTATTAATCTTCAATGTCTAGTCAAAAAAAACAAAAAAAACAGTCCAAATCATGACACATACTAGTGATGTGCTTGAGCACAAAGTGCGAGCGAGCCAGCGCACAAACAAAACACTTCAAAAGAATCCATCAGTCCATTTCTGAATTTATAGCTAAGTATGTATTCCAGCGAGTTGTGCCGGAAGTGGTGGGTGTGGTCTATGTATGAGTGGGTGTGGTCAATTGTTAGGTTTGGCTAATTTGACAAGTAATGGCACTGGTTCATTAAATTACAGCTTCCGTGTATAAGTGTGCATTTATGTGTTTAAGTCAATGGTGTGTATTATTCAGAACACTGATTGAGTTCCACTAGTGAAGTCTTAATGAATTGTGTAGAAGTAGTCTCTTGTTCTTTCACTTTCTCTCTCTCTCTCTCTTTCCCCTCCCATCCCTCTCTTTTTTCCCTTTCGCTTGAGACTTGGCATGCAATTCTGTAATTCTGATATTTATGATCTTCTCTACTCAGTGGAGGGAAGGGAGGGAGAAAGAGGGAGGGGAAAGAGAGGGAGGGAGAAAGAGAGGGAGGGAGAAAGAGAGGGAGGGAGAAAGAGAGGGAGGGAGAAAGAGAGAGAGGGAGAAAGAGAGAGAGGGAGGGAGAAAGAGGAGTCCCAGCTTTAAAGAGTGGAAACTTTGATAACACCTTGATGCAATAGTTTTTAGCCTTTCAAAATTTGTACATTAATTTATTAATGGTTTTAAAGCCTACCTAAAGTCTTAGAACAATAATATTAATAGTGAAAGGCTGAGAACCGCTCATCTCTCGTAGACTGTAATGTTTTTTCGCCAATTTATTTGACGTCAGAATCGTGCGGTAAATCGGCACACTAACTACACACTAAAATATTACCGCATACCTCCGCAGGTGCGCGTATTTTAGAAATAACTAACACTTATCAGTTAATTAATTTATTTATTTTATTATTGTTTATTTAATCAACCGATGAAGATACTCTAAAATGCATTAAATTACAATATATTTATTCTTGTCTTTATGCTCTTAAGTGTTAGTAGTGGTATGAGGGATTGAGGGTACTATGTTAGTACTGGTATGAGGGATTGAGGGTACTATGTTAGTAGTGGTATGAGGGAGTGAGGGTATTATGTTAGTAGTGGTATGAGGGAGTGAGGGTACTATGTTAGTACTGGTATGAGGGATTGAGGGTACTATGTTAGTAGTGGTATGAGGGATTGAGGGTACTATGTTAGTAGTGGTATGAGGGATTGAGGGTACTATGTTAGTAGTGGTATGAGGGATTGAGGGTACTATGTTAGTAGTGGTATGAGGGAGTGAGGGTATTATGTTAGTAGTGGTATGAGGGAGTGAGGTACTATGATAGTAGTGGTATGAGGGAGTGAGGGTACTATGTTATGGTAATGTTATAAATATGTTTGGTGATACTAGCAATGCCTTAAGCTATGATGCTCTTATACACCCCAGGAAGCATCCCAGTGTCTCTATTCATAGCATTGTTGCCCTGTTTTGCTATATACCATGACTCCATTATACATCGCTGTTTCCATGATGACCTGTGATCAACTACTTTAGCTTTCTTCCAGTCAATCACATGATTGTTGTGAACAGCATGCTCTGCAACTGTGGAGGTGTAATAAGTGCAGTTAGTAGAGGTCAGAGATATTTGGTGTTCCTTCATCCTGTGCTCCAGTGTTCTCCCAGACTGTCCTACATTAACTTTGTTGCATGTCCCACACGGTATCTCATAAACCACTTCATTTTTCTGATGTTCTGGTGTTTTTGTTTTTGGATGTACTAAGATGTGCCTCAAGGTAACATGGGGTTTAAAGCATGTTCTTATGTTCAAGTGAAAGAGAATTCATCTAATGGATTCAGACAAGTTCTTCACATATGATATGACAATTGTTGCATTTGGTGGATCTCTGTCTGATTGCTTGGAAGGAGAGTTGTTGTTGTATTTCTCAATCACAGTCAATGGATAGCCATTGTCCTTCAGTGCATTTGTGATGTACAACTCTTCCTTCATTCTATCCAGAGCATTGCTGCAGACTCCTTTGGCTCTGTTGAGGAGTGTTTTAATGACTGCTTGTTTGTGAGCCATAGAATGGTGTGAGTCAAATTGCAGGTACTGATTGGTATGCATGGCATAATAACTTAGCAAGGTTATTCGATTAAAGTTGTCTGTGGAATAGCTAAGCTAAATCCACTGGACTGTTTCCTGACATAAGTAAAGATACTGTGGGAAATACTATTTGTAAGTGTAGAAAACTAAATTGCTTAACTATATCAGTGTCTTGGTTCTGAGAGGACAATTTCTACCTGAAGTATTAAAACTTCTATTTTGTGGTTTTATCATTTGTACATGTATGAATGGTGTAAATACTAATTAAATCACTTAATTAAATACTAATTAAATCATTTTTCTCTAAGCTGAACTGTCAGGGTGAGATATTATAGATATGCCCACTACAGGGTTTATTTCAGGTTTTTTGTCGAGGGAGGGGGGAAGAGAGGCAAGTAGGTGTGGCCAAGACTAGAAGAGGGAGAAGAGAATTTAGTTTCAAAATATTGCACGCAAGGAATCAAATTTATGAAGGAATATTATTTAGAATGAAGTAGCTACAGTTACAGTGCCGTATACATATTTTATATATTACACCCGTCAAAGAGCTAGGGCCAGATAAGATTACAGTATTGTATATGTAAATTTCTGCCTGGGAAGTAGTCTCTCCCTATTTAGAATCTTTCAAAATTTGTGCATTCTGAAGCGTTCAGATTGCTACCAATTAGAGCATTAGAAATTTAATGCGAGCTCAAATGAAGACAATCTCACACAATAAGTAACTAGCTCACCACACACTGCACTAATTGGTGTGTATGTGTGTGTGTGTGTGGGTGGGGGAAAGAAATGATATGAGAAGGATTTAATTTCTCTCAGACTCCTTTTACATTTTTTTTGCTATTGTTTGAATGACTTTGTGTTACTTTTTTCAGTCTGTCTGTTAGCTGGCAAGCAAGTGATTAGAAATTTGTGACTTTGAGTGTGCCAAGCTTACTACAACTGTAAAGATGATTCCATCATCAAGTCGTAGCGTGCATAACATTGAAGGGTGAAGTACATGTAGTAAGAAAGATGCTCATATTAGTTTTACCATCATTTTTCCTCTCTATTATTGTCTTTATTGTGTCCGTGTATATTCATGCACAATATCAATAATATACCCCCTCTCGTTTTTGACAGGTCGAAGAAAAAAACTACTATATAATAAGTGAACATTGCTAAGCTAGGTTTATGTGTGCATAATATTGGTATGTGCATTTTTATAGGAGTACATGTATCCTTATATTATGTGAATGCAGGCATGCATGTGTGTTAGTATGTAAGAGTTATGGAATCTCAGCTTTACAAGCTGGCCATATTTCCTAATGTTAGGTAAGTATTGCCACTCCAATCACTTTGGTCTATAAATCAGAGGTCCTACTGTAATAGATTTACACTAGCAGTATACTATATTAGCAGTGTGGGAGTGGTATACATAAGGGTCATACTAACAATACGAGTAACAACGCTGTTACGCTGAAGAATTTAATTATTAGTACATAGCCACACAGCAACAAACTGGAGTTCCTTCTTAAACTCCGATGAACTATTTTAAAATGGTCGCAATCTTAGCTAGTCAATTGCCAAGTAATGTGTACAATAAAGATTGGCGAAAAATCACGGTTCACCGCGGAGAAGTGGTACCAGGATTCGTAGCTGTTTTGGAGGACACTCAATCAATAAAGGCTTATTGTGGCAGTTCCTCTCCAGGACATTGGACATATAAGCCAAATTTACTCCCACAGCAGCCTCACTTCAAAATACATAGCGATCACTTTATCGGAAACAACCACATTGTGTTAAACAGATTAAAAACTGCAGATAATGGAATATTCTATTGCTTAGGAGAGTATGAAGACCATCTGGGGGTTCAAATGTTTTCTGATTACATTCAGGTTGTTGTAAGGGAAAGAGTGCGCCGTGCCGAAGTGTTACCGACCAGCGCGGAAGTTTCGGAAGGCAGTAACGTGACCTTGACGTGCGGCAGCTCAGGGCAGGTCCATTGGGTTGGCGTTCACCTTCAAGATCAAATTAAAATCAAAGAAGGAAATAGGTTGCTATTAATGAATTTACGGAAGGAGCATAGTGGACCCTACATGTGTCGAGGTATCGGTACCCATGGTTTTATTTTTCACGCTAGGACGATAATTGTAGTAGACGGATACTTAGTAGAGTCTCCTTTCAGAAATCCGGAGCCTGCTATAAATTCATTTTTTCCACTGCATGAATTCTATAAGTAATGAATTCTAATTTATAAAATCAGTTTACTTCGTGAAAATACTTGAAACACCACCGGGAGTAAACTACTGAGTAAACTACGTGAGTAAACTACGTGAGTAAACTACGTGAGTAAACTACGTGAGTAAACTACGTGAGTAAACTACAACCTCGAGGAGTTTGAAGTCAACACGGTAAGGGATCTCTCTCGCTGTAGCAAATGTACCAGAGACGACTGTAAGTAACACTTCGTTTACTACTACCCATCACTTTAGAACTAGGTTGTACTGTGTTTGTTGTTGTTGTTGTTGTTGTTTTGGTCTTTTGTTTTTTTTTGTTTTTGTTTGTTTTCTACCCATGTAATTCTAAATCAACTGATTGACTAAAAAATGCCCAAAATCTACCAAACCCTTCAGTTTACTAGGGTTTTACAAGCCAGCATAATTTTGAGCATAATGAGTGCTCTTAGCATAGGAGTATATTTAATGCTAGCATAGGAAGAGAATAATGCTAGCATATCTTAAATATGATTCCTGAGATGCTTTACTTCTGATTTTTACAAACTGAGCAGAATTTTTTTTTTTCTCACCAATTCTTTAACCCACTACTCAGGCTTAATATGCCTTTTATCACTCAAACTAGGAACAGTTTTTGTTGAGGGCTCTATTACTATTTTCATGCCAAGGTAGATTTTGTGCTGGCCTATCCAAAAGAAACTTATAAGAATAGAGGTGTGGATTCTTGGTCGGGTGGAACTGCAGTATTCCAAAGGTAGTCATGATGGCCATGAAGGAACCTTGTAACTGTGGGAAACACTGCACCATTGATTGATGACCATCACCATACTTAGGACAGCATAATGGATTTTTGGTGTATAATTGCTGCAATGCCAAGCATTGCTGGAACAGCATAAATCCCCAAAAATGAGCATAAACGCTACCCTTTACCCACTACCCACTACCCTATGTTGCGTATTTGTAGGTAAAGGGTTTCGCTACGAAAGACACTGGCGACGGAAGTTTCCGCTATAAATTTTTGGAGAGAAAAGCTAGTGGGTGGAGAAAGTTACCGCAAAATCAAATATAAAAAAT
>WLWI01005987.1_pt1 | contig 10080 bp, 5 predicted proteins | sample 6701501 | NCBI WGS metagenome assembly WLWI01 (sample SAMN12718690, study PRJNA515312) | sponge metagenome | isolation source: marine sponge | host: Mycale hentscheli | place: New Zealand: South Island, Marlborough, Capsize Point | collected 2014-11-01
CGTTGTATTTGCGTGAGTGGGGGGCTGGGGACCGGGGTGGGGCGGTGCAACAAACACACACACATACACACACCAGAGATTGGATAACAGGATTGCTGGAACAGTAAGTTATGTGTGAACTTGTGCTGTTTTAGCAAACATAACATTGGGATCATATTCTTCTATATTCCCTACACCCAGGTAACTTCCAGAGTACTGGAAGGAGAATTGCTAACATCATATGTATAGTTGTAGTGAGAGATTTTAGATCAAGCATCTTTGACATTCACATTGTTCCGAGAACAGAGCCCTAGCCTTGTATGCTTCTTGCTATAACTAGAATCACAATACAAGCTTGCAGGAGGTAAGGTCAACTGAGTACATGTCTACATGTACAGTGGCTCCTCATTCTTCCATACCAGAGAACCTATTTCATTGAGAACAGCAATTGTAGCCGATACATGAGTACTACTACTAATAGGACCGTGCCGGCCCTTATTTATCTCAAAATAGCCTTTTGGAGTAATTTGGCTGATTTGTTGTTACATCTAACGAAATTTTATCACGTTAGTACACCCTACAACCACAAGTGAGTGGCTGAGCTTACTTATTCTGCTCATTTTTGTTGTTGTTGTTTTTTGTTGTTGTTTAGTTTTGTTTCCTGTAATTGTAAATATTTGGGAGGTTTTGTTGTTTGTTTTTGCTTCCTTTTTCTGTAAATAGTTATAGTTGGGCTTTTTTGTTTGTTTGTTGTTGTTTTTTTGTTGTTTTTGTTGTTTTTGTTGTTGTTTTTGTTGTTGTTAAGGTCATGCTTGGAGTCCTTACACACAGTAACACTGACTATGAGTTTGTCCCTCTTGCAGTTAGGAGTAACTATTTGTCAGTTCAGGTCATTTCCGTTAGGTTCATTTAGAGATGTGGCCTGCATGTTATGAGATTTAATGAAACTTTTTCTACTAATATTTTATAGAAACTATTTTAGCCATGTTCCCAAGTTACTTTATTGTTTGGTTTGTTTAGTTTTTTGTTTGTTTGTTTGTTTGTTGTTGTTTTTTGTCCAGTCAGTCATGTGTTGTTATTTTGTATGATATTCATTGGGAAATTAAAAAACACAAATTATAGATTACATAGCTCTTTAATATGCATTGCGCTCATATATGCTTTGGTCTCACTCTTATACTTTACACATGCCACATATGTACATATTGCGTACATGCACAATGCGTGCTGCGAGCCAACACTTTTGACATTAGATGAAAGGTAGTGAGAGTGTGCAATTACATTGCATGTATGCTGCACATACATGCTACATACATTTAAATCTGTATGTAATTTGCTGTACACATGCAGAATGTGTCTCGCATGTTACACTTAGGCTGATTACAATACATTGCACATATGTTGCATTGTAGCCGTAATATCTAATTCATTGTGTAAACAATTATGTACATACATGCAAAAACCATGCTTGGCAATATTGTTTGTTGGCTTTAAATGATTGAAGTGGAGCTGGACTTAAATCATGTTCAAACAAAGGCAGAACTAATTTCTCTGTCCAACTACTTGTATGTCAGTTTTCTTAGCATTTTCTAATTTTCTTATCTTCTATGTTTTTTTCAAGATATTTCTTCAGCCTTTCTTGCTTCAAAAAATACTTTCAGAATATATAATAGTTGAAGAGCATTATCCAGCGGCATCTGTTGGGTTTACCACAACCACTTGAACTAAGCCCACCTTACCACTTAGAGAATGATCTGGCCAGCAAGTGGGTGTGGTTGTGTAGTAAGTGTCACAACAGAGTGATGCAAGCTACTTCAGAGGTAGGGGGGGGGGGGCACCACTCTCATAAAAAAGAAGCACTTAATGTACTTCATGAAAAAATAACTTTCCATATTAACTAAGCTACATACAAGTTCACTGATGCAATTCAACACTTATCTGCATAGTGTGTGGTCCCACCAAGCTATAAAACTTTGGGGGAGGGGGGGGGAGGGTGAAAAGGCACTGCCTACCCCCCACACCCACTTCCACTACCCCTGCATACCTCCACTCTAGCTGTACCTTCCCAGTACACATAGAACTAAATATGTATGTGTCATTACAGCAACATGCTAATTATTTATTAACTTCTTGTTATGAAACATGCATGAATATTTCATGTGGGACACCGCCCACTGAATGAAGGCAATTTGTTATTGACACTCACAGGGCAAAAAACTTGAATTTCCTGTAACCACGTATTTAGGTAATTTCATATTTTCACCACCTTTTCCGTAGAGGATAGGGCTAAATGCCCTGCACTACAAGGCCTTTAGCCCTATCCTCTACCAGAAAAGTGGAGAAACATGAAATTTCCTAAATAACGTGACTACAGGAGGATATTCAAGTTTTTGCCTGTGTGTTTTAGAACATTCTATTCACTCATTGAGCTTATTCTAGAACATTCAATTCACACATGTGATAATTGACCGTGTGCAGTGTAGCAACATTTTATTTATGTATCACCCGTGGGTGGACGCTATATATATTGCATGGCTTGGTCCACTCCCTTTTAGTCAGTCTCACCTTCTTATGTTCACCTTCATCATTGTATAACTAAAATATTGCATCTGTAACTTCCTGGACGCCCCTGGGTGGTTAAATGATCAAGAGGCAGGGAATTGGTTATAGACTGACTCTGGTGGCAGTCTACCACGCTTAAAGAAAAGTCAACTTAAACCCCCACACTTCACACTGTCATTTCAGTACTACACGAATATGACTGGTAGGTTGGAAAATTCACAAAAAATGCACACTCTAGAATTGAGAGTAGCTTCCACTTCATTAAATTTTTATAAGTGAACATCGTGAAGAAAGCAAGGCATTATCTGGCAATGATAACTAATTCATCAGTTGGTAGTAATTAGTATCTCAATGAAACCAGAAACCTAGGTGCATATGACCCACAGTTTATTATTCCTGGGCTCTAGATGCTACTATAAAAACCACTAGTCCATTTATGATTGCAATATGACCTGTAGAACAAGGTGACACTTCAGTTGTGGTCAGTGACTAATTTCTATTTTTATTAATGCGTATAACACTAATAACTTCATTCATGCTTCTACTACTCATGGCAGTGAAGTTGAGAGATCAGGTAGAGTTTCATCAGATACAAGTGGTTCAGTTTCTATATCATCTGTGGGTGTATCAGTCATAGCCTCATGCATATTGGATGTAATAGTTTTCTGTTGGCTGCCATATATTAAGCAGGTTACATTCACATCTAAATTACAAGCCACTACCAGCTTGTTATTGTGAAGGGTGTATGAGCTAATACAATATCTATTGTTTCTATGCTTGAAGAGCCAGCCCAGTGCATTCCTACATGATAACCTTTTATAAATGCTATTCTTGGTTCATCCACTGGTAATACTTGGCTGTATGCTGGACTCCACATATAAATATGTGAGTAGAGCATGTGTTTTTTTTTCCTGATAGTAAACTCTGCAGGAGCTTTGCTTGCACAGCTCACAGTACCTGCTTACTTCACAGGAATCCTGGCTCTGCGCATGACAGCCTTTTTGTAATGTGTAAGTTTGTTCCAGCTCAGATAAGTTCAAACTCAATATGTATTACAATTGGTTAATTATAATAAAAAAGTATTGTGTGTCTCTAGTGGGTGGGAGGAACTTCTGTACGTAGCTATTATAATTGCTGACTAATGGCTCTTTCCCTACTTTGCTTTCCTATAGCAGTTGTCTTCTCGCTGATTGGCCCCGGTAAAGTGACCGTGCTCAGTGTCTGTATAAACCAATTCCAGACATAGTGAGAAGGTCAGTTGCTGAAGTGGTCAATCTAGTATGACCTCACCAAAGATACTGTCCTGAATCATCTTGTGTTATCCATTCATTTAACCACTTCACTCCACATTTGTATTTATGAACTTTCACACAAAAAAAAAGAGATCACCTGCCTTCACTTTTATTCCACATGTAACAACGCTAGTGATTAGTCTGGTTGAAAAGGTTGGACCCGGAAATAATTTGTAAAGAAGTAAATTTGGTATCAAAAGAACAGAATTTTATGTAAAATAACTTATTCAAAGCCCACCCAAAATCGTTCCAGGGAATTTTTATTGTAAGATTAAAAAAATTTAATTATAGAGATGACCACAATAATTGAACTTAGTATTTAAACACACTAAACATGAAGATGGTGATGACGATTACACATACAAAGTTAATTCAAACTATTTCTATAGTGCAGTTCATAATCCAAGTGACAATTAAGCCAGTTAGAGTATTATCTGCGGCATCTGTTGGGTTTACCACAACCACTTGAACAAGCCCACTTCACCACTTAGAGAATGGTCAGCAAGCAAGTGGGTGTGGTCAGGTGTAGTGAGTGTCACAACAGAGTGATGCAAGCTGCTTTCAGTCAGGGCACCATATTATATCATCACAAGTTAATTAAGCTACATACAACTTCACCAATGCAATCAAGCTATAAATCTGGGGGGGGGGGGGGGGGGGGGGGGGAAGGGCACTGCCTACCCCCCACACCCACTTCCACTATCCCTGCCCAGTAAATCTGTATGTGTCATTACAGTAACATGCTAATTATTTAACTTCTTGTTAAGAAACATGAAACATATTATTATGTATCACCAGTGGGTGGACTGTCTATATATATTGCATGGCTTGGTCCACTCCCTTCCCATGTATGCATGTGTGTATGTGTGTGCGTGCATGTATGCATGTGTGTATGGGTGTGCGTGCATGTATGCATGTGGGTGTGCGTGCATGTATGCATGTGTGTGTGTGTATGTGACATGGCTATGTGGCTGTAAGGTATCCAGCACCCTTAATGCTATGCCCCATCATAATTATTAATTATTTATTTATTTTACATTATGTTTCCAGCTAACAGAAACCAATTGCTGTGACAAAATTTAAAAAAAAGTCAATTTTAAACAATGCAATAAGTTTCAACACAACAATAAAATCAGAAATCACACGAAAAACTTCTAGGGGGAAAATCTGCCTAAAGGTGGCAAACAAACAAACAAACAAACCTAACATCTGATCACATTGGGTGACAGTACACAGTAAGCACCAGGCCCAATGCCAGCACTTCCTGACTCCAATTACCCCAACACTTTTAGTTGTGCAATATCTTGTTCAGACTGTCGTACTGGTATACACATGTACTCCTGTGTCTGTTCTGATGTCCTCATGCAAGCATCAATAAGTAACCATGGTTACCTTCTCATGAGCTTCTTGGCTTCTCCCAGAGACACAAAACCATCCTTATTACAAGAAGCCTTATCAGTAAACAATAGACAATGCCACACATACGGACTGTAAGTATAAACAAATTACTTAGATCTGGTTTAGACACGTTAAAATCTAACAGAGAGACCTAGCATGAAAATGAGATACAATGAGCTTGTGTTTTGGCTTTTGGCTTTACTCTTACATGACTTAACTGGGCTTTTCAGGATTATATATGATAAAATCCTGACATGTCAAACCCTGTGTTAATTTTCTACTAAATCCTCTGAGATTAAGTATGTCATTTTATGATCTTGTGTATTCATTAATGATATAAACATAAAATTCAAAAGAAGATCCATTTTATCTTATACTATTCAATCATATATGATCTTGTAAGATCACAAAGGAGATCCCAACAAGGTATTCCAAAATAACTAATCATGTATTACATGTGTATCCAATTTCATCCATTATGCATATTGTAATGTCAACTTTATGAGGCAGACAATTGAGGCTCTAAGCTACAAGCTCAGTGAAAGAAGCATTCTGAACGTTCTGAACGTGCGGCATTACACATTCATCGCATGGTCAGTGAACAAGATATCTCCTTCAGATTGAAGCCTTCAGGCTTCTTCAAGGTATGAGCATGATCATATATAGTTGCTTTGGTAGCCACCTGTCTGACGTACACATGTGTTTCTCGTGTGTGTGTGTGTGTGTGCGTGTGTGTGTGTGTGTATGTGTGTGTGTGTGTGTATGTGCGTGTGTGTGTGTATGTGCGTGTGTGTGTGTGTGTGTGTGTGTGTGTGTGTGTGTGTGTGTGTGTGTGTGTGGTCCAAATATGGCAACAAATGAAGCTGTCTGCCAACCAATGGATCCTGGGGACAGTCCCTTAACTTATCTGTCCCACCCACCCATATAAGTAATGATTCATATTATAATAACGTGACCTTTTGGTTTTAAAAAGTGTGGATAGTGAGCTTGGCGCCATGCTTGTACACATCACCATCTGTGCAAACATCACTTGGCCGGCTGCTTCCTTGACGATTTTTTCTATTATGTCAGGGCTATTCTTCCCACATCACACAAACATCCCATATTCTCTCACATTGTGATCACTGCATATTAAACGCTTGAGTGCACTTGCTTGTGTATAGTCCTGGACAATGTATTTTTAGAATGACAAGACTCTAAAGCACAATACGGTTTCATAGTTTTAGAAAATACCCAGTTTACAATAAACAGTAGATATTTCACTCTCATGATTGTACTTTCACTCACCTTTGAATAGTGAAAATACTTACATATGCTCTTCTCTTCCCTAATTTTACCCTGACCATCAATAAAGATTAATAGTATAGCTATATATATATATATATATATATATAGCTATACATGCTAGTCAGGTACACCCATAAATGTGTGGCAGAAAACATGAATAATGAATCAGTGCTGCAACTATAAAGAAAAGGTCTGTATCTGAATTTCAATTAGTCAAGCAAACAAACTGACTTATTTTATCAATACAAAAAGATATTAAAGTATTTTTATCATCAGCCAAGCACTCAAATATTCAGAGATATTTTATTTTATGTAAGTTTTGACTGGGGGCTGTTAATGTTTATCTATGTTCACCATTTAACCCACTCAAAGAAAACAATACTTGCTGGTTAAATTGAGATGGGGAGTTAAAAATAGAATTGTGGGCTCTCTCAGGTAATGGGAGGTATCACTTCCGTACGTACTTCGCTATATGTTTCCATAATTTTTCGATTCACCTAGAATCGACCATGGCGCCTTCTTTTCTAAGTCAACCACTCTTTGTTGCAGTTTATTTTGGACTTGTGGGCCAAGGTGAGTGTATAGTCTACGCAAACGATATGTAGAATTCTACCAGCAGTATAGGCTTTATAAAAATGGGAGCAATGGCTTGTTTGCAACAGCTTCTTTTGATATTGTTGACCATCATCACTGGTGAGTTGACTATAACTAAGCCTATTCCCAAAGTGACTAGATATTGGGGAAAATAGAATTTACTCGTAACTCATATTATATTAAATGTGTATATAGAACTAGTTAGGAATTGTGGGTGAGTTAAGTGAGATAATCTAATGTCTTTAGCTACACCAACTAAGACACACAGCTATCTTCATAGGTTGTACTGTCACCATAATCTCATCAGCTAAGCATTTCTCTGCCTATGTAGCTACATTCTATGCCCAAGCTCCCATGTATATTAACTAAAGGGAATGAATACAAGAGCAGAGATTTACACACCCATGTTAGTTGTGTCTCTGAATGAACAAAGTACACCAAATAGCAGTGTTCAGTTTATCAGACAGCACACCAATACGGGAGTGGTATTAACAGTTTAATCCTGTCACCCCCACCCCCTCCATCATTTCTCCATTTCCTCCCATTGTTCACAATAAACATACAAAAGAAAACAACACATTGTGACGTAATTCGATTGCCCCTATCAATATTGTAGCATATTATGTGTTATGAAATGTTTCAAAAACATAATTTCTATTGCAGTTGACTGTTCAACAATACTATATTCATCTGCAAAGGATGGTGTCTGCTGCTCAAATGACACGCTAATGTTTGTCTGCCAAGCCTGTGATGCCCAGCATGGTCAATTTGTCTGGACTATAGATAATCGAGAGGTATTTTCCTTCTTCCCTGATAACACTACTGCACAGATCAAAGAAGATCACAATATGTTATCTACATACGGCCACTACAGTGATGGATTAGTATCTTATCTTCATGTGCTCAATCCACAAGCATATGACAACATCACTGTTATTTGTAGCCATGGTGAAGAGGCACAAACAATGCAAGTTGTTGTTCAAGGTAAACCAATTGAGTGTACATATTGTTGATATTTTGTTTTTGTTTAATTAATTACTCAAATTTTGGTAGTATACAGGGTTTCATACAGACTATGGGAGCCCTAGGATTTCCCCTCCCCCCTTAATTGTTTTCCCCTGACTGAATTTTTTTTTAATGGCAAGCAATTCTTCAAATCATGACTGTCTAATAAAAATAGTATCTCATGAAAAGTTTTCATAATAACTGCTATGATCTGTTTAGTGTATGCCCCTCCAAAGGAATGAATCTGTTGGTGGGGGGAGGGGAGAAGTACCCCTCTATCTCCCCCCTCCCCCACTTACGTCACCCTTGTATGCTACGAGCAGAAAACTGGTATCAGAGAAAACTGCTGGTCAACATTTGGGTGAACCATGTTATATATTAATGATGCTGCTGAAACTCATGCACACAACACACTATCGCACATCATGCATGGAGTAGGCTATTCACCAGTCTATTGTGTAATCCGTTTGATATACACTTTTTTCCAGCAAGTTGTTCAGAGTCAGGTGGAAAAATTAATTTTTGGACTGGTATTGCCATCCCTATCTTTATAAAGATAGTGTTGGGTCTTGTCTACGATATTGCCAGACAGGTTAGTTTCTCACGGGGGTAGTCACAGAATACATCAAATAAACAGTATAAATTAGATTTTGTTGGCTGACATGGATTTAAACTGTGAGGTATATTACAGCAGTAATTAACAAATTATAAAGTTCAGAGAAATTATCACAATTGTTTTGTATATATATATAGATTTATAAGATAAATGTTGTGATGAGGTGTGTAGACTTCTTAAACAGGAAGTAAGTGCAACCATTAGTATTTTCAAAAGTCAGTATATATTATGGTTTAAATTGTTATATTGTTTGTGATGATTGACGCAGAATTTTGAAAATAATGACTGCGACTGTGGGGAGATGCGTAATGTTCCTACTATCCAAGTAAGTTGACAATTGGCACAGCGTTTCAACAATGACTTAATGCACTGAATTATCTCAGCTTGTAGTGTAGGATTAGTTACTATATATAAATAGATGCCAATCATATGTACATGATTAACTTACAGCCGCTCAAAATAAGCGTCACAACAAATGTTTCAGTGATTATTAAAATGTAACATTCAAGACCAATTGAATTGCAGTTTATCTTACTTGCCACCTTTACTACATGTGTTTCAGAGTGTTACGTAGGGAGACTAATGCACTACCAAGATGAGACCTGTTATTTCTGCAAGACGATCTCTTCAATACTAACACTTGATTGGCAAACACAAATTTTAGTATATTGTACTAGTATTAGTCTATTAATGCACACAGAGATTGTTGTCTTGAGCATTTTCTTGTACAATATTTTCACGTTGATATCAAACTTAAATTTTCATTACAAACTGTGAAAATGAGCGATCAACGACTTCAGTATGAATTACAGTTTTCACAGTAATTGAGACTTCGCAGGTCTACAGTAATAATAGGATTAATTGCAGTTAGTGGTGTCTAATCATGTGACGTGAGTCTAATCATGTGACGTGACACATGTTATACATACATCACATAATAAAACTTTTTTATTCCCATATTTCTAATACGACAATGTCTGGAAATTTACTCCTTGACATTACAAGACGGCTCTGTAAATGCAGTCTGTCACCACACACACAGGATGTGGTTGCCCTGCACTCTCGCCAATATCTCCAAAAGCAGTACTGCCTCCGGAGTCCCTTTCTGTGTAAACTTATGCCCACGTTAACATACTCTTTATTAGTAGATATTCACTAAACTTTTAATTAAAGAAATCAGTAACGGGACACAGTCACACATGAAATAGTTCAAAGAAGGACTAAATACATAAATACATAAATGAATGAAGCAGTTTAATTAATAATAGACAGGAAACAGGAAGGAAGTGATGTACAGAACTAATAGAAACTGTCTACAAGATTCTATGGCGGGGGGGGGGGGGGGGG
>WLWI01005990.1_pt1 | contig 10074 bp, 7 predicted proteins | sample 6701501 | NCBI WGS metagenome assembly WLWI01 (sample SAMN12718690, study PRJNA515312) | sponge metagenome | isolation source: marine sponge | host: Mycale hentscheli | place: New Zealand: South Island, Marlborough, Capsize Point | collected 2014-11-01
GTTAGAGCTAATTGCATTGTTTGATTGTGTAGAGTGTCTGATGTTATGATTGGTTGAAGGCGTGATGCAGATCGGAGGGGGAAGGGAGGCGGTGGGGCGGGGGGGGGGTGGGGGGGTGGGTAATGTAGCATGGTTAGCAATTTAGCTATTAGACCAATTTATTTAAATCAAATCATAGAGAAGAGATATTTTAACTGTTTAAACTGCTGTCTATATATGGATGGATGGATATAATAAGTTGTTTTTAGCAAGTCAAAAGTTATGCCAAGAGTTCTTTGGCTCAGTATTGCTCTCTGTCAATTTGGACTGTTTGTGGCTCTGAAAAGATGCATTAGTAAGTAGACTGCAAGGGCACATTGCGAAAGACGTTCTGATATATTTTTATTTACAACTTTGCCTTCTTTCCATCTTGAATGGAATCCAACTTAGCAACCATGTCTCTAAGTTGTTGCTAGACTCCATCCATTGCTATGGCTATACTCAGTCCATGACTGTGCCCATATTGTTTGTTTGTTTGTTTATTTTCCTCCCTGTCCTTGTGGGGGGTAAGGATGGTGTGGTGAAGTACTATGTACACATATGCCACTAATGTTGACAGAATCTGCTACAAATGTGTTTAACACTTGTTTAAAAGCAGCTGGTATATTAACAATGAGGAGGAAAATTTAGTGATGAAAGGGACTGGAGGAATTATTTACATTTTATAGAATCCGAGCCAATTGTAAATATGTATGTTTTAATATATTATAACCACTAGTCTTAGGTTAATATTATGAAATAATGTTTTGAGTACCATACAATACCCTTCATCAGGTTACAAAGTGAAATATTGCATATGAAATGTGACTGATAGCCTGGAGTGGTTTTGCTTTACCATGTTTATTGTTGTCATGGCGCCTAGCCTCACGTGAAGTGATGGAGGATATGTCTAAATTTAGAAAATACATTGGAAGTAGTGTACATATTGTTTTGTAGTGAAGGGATGCTTGACATTCTTGCAGTGTAACATATTGAGCAATTCATATGACTAGTGGGATAAGAATGCAAGGGATGGTGTGTGCTGTTGCTGTTGTTTTTGTTTTGTTTTTGTTTTTTTTGTTTTTTTTGCCAAATATGTGTGCACAATACAGACACTCATACACATATACACATACATACATACATATATACATATATACATATATACATACATACATTCTGTAGTAACTTGGCTGGAATGAGTTTATGGAATATATTTAGGTCCAATTAGAGCACTGTACAAGTTAGCAGAGTGTCTTGTTCTGTGTAAGTAGTACATACATATTTCATTATAGTAACACAGTGGCCATGTACTCCGTACTTTGGAGTACTTAAGTACAAGAATTATCAGTCGACATTTAGTAGACGGACATTACAGACTGTAAAAGGTAAAGAAGTAGTTTGAGTTTCATGGGAAGACTTTTGTGTTGTGTGTGATAGAAACACTTTGAAGTGTGGAATTCTTGTTGTAACTTATTGTGCAAGAGATGGCCCGGGCATAAACATGCACACAAGGGAATGTTTGGTCAACATCTATTCAAATTGTAGTTAACTAACTACCAGTCTGAGAGAAAGCTGGATAGAGATTTGCCAAAGTTACCGCCACTCTTGAACATTGGCCAAATGATGACGTGTGTACGTGTGTGTGTGTGTGTGTGTGTGTGTTTATGTGGATGGATTCCCTTTGAAAAAGATTGTTAGGCTAAACAATCTTCTGTTCATGAAGCAAATATGTAGTCCCATGTTGAAAGGAAGGGAAATATCAGAACTTTTACTGACAAGGTGCTTGAAAAGACTAATCTAAAGTACAACGTATGTATGTAAGACTAATCTAAAGTACAACATATGCATGTCATGTACCTGTATGACTAAGTAACTACAGAATCTAATAAAAAGTGTCATGTGCACGGCATTTGTGTTATAGATTACTACTACTACTACTACTACTACTACTACTACTACTACTAGGCTATTTTATGTCCATTGCTATGTATATGCAAGGTTTATCATTTCATAAAGAGTAGATGAATATTTTTTTCGAGGTATTTTTTGCCTGCTTAAATAAGACATATACATGTACATGCATGCATTCTGCTCACTGTTTACCCAGTAAATGATCTGTATCAAACTGTGACGTGTCAATGTTTTATTAGATATGCATATTTATTCCAATTTATTTTATTCCAATTTATTTTAGTTGAAATTGCTAGTTAAATGAATGCAGTTTTTGTTGTCGTTATTTTGTTGTTGAATTTAAGTACTTATTGTCATAATTTCTTCTGTGGCTCCTTTCATTAGAGATGCAGTATTTATCTTTAATAATAAATTATTGAGGGATTTCATAGCTGATGACATGTCTGGCTGATTGGGGAGTGGTTGATACATTTAGAAGTAATGTTTGGTCATTGGTGACTTGCCATCTAGACTTACAAACTAATTAATAAATAACAAAATGGAGGTTATTAATAGCAAGCGAATATTATATTATGTGAACATTAGATGAATTCTCTCTCTTTCACAGGCTTTTTTTTAACAATACAGAATAAGCCTGTGAAAGAGAGAGAATACATCTAATGAGTAAAGAAATTTTGAAGTGATAAATTTAGTTTGTTGCTGCAAATTCTAGCTCACTCCCACCCCCCACCCACCCACCCCTCTCCCTTATTCCAAATATAGTAGATTTTTCGATAGCCCAGGTAATATATTAAGGGCAGTATTTGCATACTTCTGGAGGATGTACATACATAATGGTGGCACTCTAAACCTCCTCGTCACTGCCAGGTAGCCCTCCATAGCCTGCTCATGCATGACTGCAAGCTGTCCGTCACTATTCCATTGTTGGGGTGCGAATGCTTCCATGGCAACCTTGGCCTGGGGTATGGGCTGTATGGATTCCTAATGCGGGTAAAAATAATATGCTTTGATTACTCAGCACTTTACTCGATTGAAATGGGCAGGGCAAACATTTAACTTTAGTATTGGTGTAACGCAGGATGTCTTTAAGGATAATAGGCAATGTGTCAGTAGAAGAAGGTAGTGTTAGTATTTCAAGTACCTCTTACACCGTAGCTGGTTGTGGAAGCACACCTGAAGCCCATTTCTGAAATTCAATTTGTTTGTTTGTTTGTTTTTGTTTTTTGTTTATCTTTCATTAATTTAAAAATTTATATTTGCTATAATAAATTATATACATAGTATGACCCCTGAGGATGACTTTGGCAAGAAGTCGAAACATTGGGTTAAGTTGAATCAATTATAATATATTGGCTGTTTAAACTGAGAAAAACTGCTATTATAATTTATTTATTTATTGTAATGTTAGAAGTGATTTATACCCTTGGCTTTTTTTTTTTTTTGTTAGTATTTTTTTTACTATTATGTTCAATAGGAAAACTATTACTAAAGATATAATTTTCTTTTTTTTTTTTTTTCTTTTTTTTTCCTTGCCATTAGTGGTACATATGTGTACATTTGTAATCACAGAGCCCTTATTCCATATAGTGCCAGTCAGCAGCTGCCACTGATAATTCCCCTGCCTCAGACTTCACAGCACCCCAGTGCATTATACATGTGTAGCTGGCGTGAGGTGAAATAAGACATTGTGTAGTGACTATCTAGGTGTCACCTTCTGTGGTGGTAGACTCAACTACCATCTTGGAGCAGAGCCATAATCCTGGGCTCTCTTGAATACGTCCTTTGTGCCGAGTTGAAATTGATTTTCTTCTCTCTCCTTGAGTGTGAATCAGTTTGTGGTGCAACAAATCTGAACCTGTGCTTTCCCGTTGCCATGACATCAAAGTCTCATGACATGTACTTTGATTCTAGTTCTCTGCCAGGTTTTACTCGCATCTGTCTGTTCAGGCATTTGCAGTTATGGTTTCTTTCTGTAAGGACTGGCTTTATAGAGAAAACATCTTTAATTAAAATATTAGCTGTTAAGTAATTACTATTAAATTATTGTTTGTGCTGGAAAGGTGTCAAGTCAGTCTTTTAATATATTCAGACAAACTATTTTTTCTTCCAGACTTACTCACCATTTGGAAAAGAGCCATAACTATACTTTTGATAGACCTTATACAGTATATTATAATAGGAAATTTTTCTCTTTTTAACAGCCAATATTTTATTTTAAATTATAACTTAACCTGACGTTTCGACTTCTTGCCGAAGTCCTCTTCAGGGGTCGGCAAGAAGTCGAAAAAAGAGAAAAATGTCCTATTATTATAATTATTTCAGCCGAGAATAACTGAATCATTGAAAGTATATTATAAGTGACTATTTCACACACACAGCGGCTGATATGATTATACGTTAATTTTCCCAGTAATCATGTATCATTTGTTTGATGGGAGCTCTCCCCAGAGACCAGTGGCCTTGTTTTGTCTGTATGGCCCGTGCTACTGTTGCCGGGAGATTCCTGGCATTCCAACCCAGTGATGTGGTTGTCTTGCTAATTCCCATGAGAGTCAGCCATCTTAATTATTCCTGTGATAAACTCAATACAACAAGAGACAAATATGTGAAGTAAGTCACTCAAAATTCTCCTATATTCAGTCTATCACAGAACCTTGGTATTGTATGTATATGAGTTGATTTATAAGGTGATTTTTATTCCTTTTTATTGTAGTTGTTGATATAACAGCTATGTTAATGCTGAGTCAGCTGAACTACTTCATTTGTATTCATTAAAATCAAAAGAACACATTGTCTCTCCCTTTCATGTTGTTTTAAAAAGTCCTGTGAGAGAGAGAGAATACATCCAATGAATATGGGAACCTACTGTAATAGACCGAAAATGACATTGTTGAAAGTATGTAATACGTACATTGTATGTTAGTACTGATACCTCATGATGTTCTAGCTTTTGAGAGTTGTGTGTTTGAGCCCTTACAGTCCAGACCTATGTATGTGTGTGTGTGTGTGTGTGTGTACATGCATGCATTAACTGAATGACTGACTCCCTAATTGGGATAGTCTCGTCTTGCATTTCACATGTCCGACAAGCCTCAGGTTAATGGATGATATTGTGCCCTGGCTTGTTATGTAGGAAGTGTGTGTGTGTGTGTGTGTATTGGAGCATGAGATATTCTGCTCCTGTGGTTATTCTAATAACTCTCTGTGTGTGTGTGTGTGCTATTTTGGTACTTTTCTCATCATTGCAAGCTTTTTTTGTTTTTGTTTTTGTTACACTTTTTGTAATTACCCTGAGGCAAGTATGGATGCTTTTCCTATGATAACAACTTAGGCTTACCTTGGCACTTGTATTACTGTTATTATTATTATTATAATTATTATGTTATAGTTATAAACCGAAATTGAGGTTTGTATGCGATTTATAAACTCCGAGGCACGAGGGCGCAGCTCGAGTGGCGAGGATTTATAAATCGAAATACAAACCTAATGATTTTGGTTTATAACTATTTTATAGCCCAAACATAAACAACGAGCAAAGTATAGCGTTAGCTATCTTAGTAATTGTATTAAAGTACCCAAACTCTTCATCACTCCATTTTGCTGTGATCTGCCTTCCTTCATAATTATGGTTGCTAAGAACTATATCAGACTTTCCCGCTAAATACATTTTCTTACGAGCATACCCGACTGTATCCGATTTATAGTTCTTAACGACAAGCGCGGTCGCTCGGGTAACGGGCTATAATATTATTATTATCGCTATTGTTATTATTATTATTATTATTATTATTATTATTATTATTGTTATTATTTTGTCACTATTGAAGAATTGCTTACTTAGTATGCTAGTGGATAATATCGTACGTATTTTTCTTGTTGTCGTAGTTACGACCAGGCCATCCAGGAAGTAGCTGATAGTGAAGCCAAGAGGGAAGCTTTGGACAAGAAGCTCCGACAGGTGGGTGTGGCACCCGTGTGGGCGGGGTATGTCTGAAATGTGTATTGATGGATAAAACTATGTTCAATGCTTTTTAGCTTTTTAATTCCAATGGTTCCAACTTTGTGTGTGTGTGTGTGTGTGTGTGTGTGTGTGTGTGCGTAGGCTCATAGCCAGATTGAGTCCATGTGGGTGGAGCTCAAGTGCCTGAGGCAGCATCTGGAAGACACGCCCACTGTACATCAGGTTCTGCCATCCAATCAAGACAAGAGTCACAGTGAACGGGTAAGGGGTGGGATATTTGAATGGGTGTGGCAGCAACAATGGGCATGAGGACTGTAGCTACTTGCACTTATACATTAGTTGATTGAAGGATTGATTGATTTTATGAGATTGGACTATTATGTAAAACCTATTGCAGCCTCTTGTGTTTGTTGTTGTGTTTTTAGGATAATTTATATTTACTTAATACTCTTATTCATTGTTTTTTATTTATTTTTTCTAGTCGTCCAGTGTACGAGAGGAAAGTTGCAATTCTATTACACTGACGTGCAGTCTCTGCAACCAAACAATCAGGTAAGGTGTAGTCAATGCAGTGGGTTGCCAGGAGATATATACTGTAGTGGTGGGCGATCAAGTACATGTGTTATGATGGATGTGGATGTGAGAGACATTGACCAAATGTAACAACATTTATCAATAATAATAATAATAATAATAATAATACAAATTAATAATAATAATAATAATAAATAAACCATAAAATTACTTTCATTATTATAGGTATGATTAGCATTTGTTTGTTTTAAGCCTATCAGCTAACCGGCTTAATGTTTTTGGACTTGGTAGCTATATGGTACTATGAGACTCACTCTAATTAATGCACAGTGTGTGATGGTAGATATATTTATTTGAATGTGACAGTATTATTTTATAATTTTGAAGTCAGCTATCAAATTAAACCGGAAGTTATACGTAGCATTGCCAAGATTAGTAAGCAAAACCAAGCTTGTCCCTGCATTTATAACAAGCTTTTTTCCCCCACAACTTTACTCAAATTGTATATCCTTATAGCAGCCATTCAGGACCCAGCCCAAACTCATCTCCCACCTCGCCCCTATCAATTACACATAATGATAATGTCACAAGTCAACAGCAGCATCAGCAGCAGCGAGAGCAATCTCAACTTACTTCTCAGCAACCTCAGCAACAGCATCAACAACAGCATCAACAACAACAAGAATTGCAGCGACCACAGCAGCCAGAAACGCCAAAAAATAGTCCAGATCAAACGCACAAGGCAAAGAAAGGAAGTTGGTTCGGAAGAAAGCAAAGCAGGTCAGAACAACTAACTCTCTTTTTAGTAGTGCAGCTTCTATAATGACTGTAGCTTTGCTGGAATTATTTTTTGTGGCTTTTTTTGAGGATGTTACGTTATGCATCTTGAGCTAACTATGTATGTATTTATTGCATCTAATGCTGCATTGAATACTCCAGCTCTTGTTGACTTGTGACTTAACTATTTATTTATTTATTTATTTATTTATTTATTATTGTTATTATTATTATTATTATTATTATTATTATTATTATTATTATTATTGGGCACAAATGTATTTGCATTAATACTCGTGTTTCTATTATTTTGATTAAAAGTCCTTCTAATATAAACTACATACTTATAAATTTTATTCCATTAAGTGCAATATACTTTATTACATATTTTTTAGAATGAAAGATCTGGAATCACATTCTAAAGTTTGCTATTCTGCTTCCCACCCGGGCCACCGTTCCACGCCTCCTCCTAGCTCACCCAGCAAGAAAGCGTCTTCCAAGGGTTCTCCAAACTTTTTGAGGAGGAGCTTCAGAGCTGCCAAGTCTCAGAACAGGTCGTCGCACAAGGGGGAGGAGTCTAATGCGGGGGCGGAATATCTGGTAGTGAACGTGACGAGGAGTTCACACGTTGGCACGGATACGGCTCCTTTCAAGATAGTCACTAAGGTTGGTGAAACGGTTAGGTGAGGGTATTTCACATTTGCAGGACAAGAAAAGAGAGTAGAGAAATAAAACACAAAATTCTTTCATGCAAGTATCCAGTGGTCTAGAGGAATTTGAGAGTGATATAATAGACATGATTATTGTAAAAAATGTGTTCCTAAATCTTAGTCTTGCTGTATCAATTGCTCAAAACTGGAAACTTCTAAGTGCAGTGGTTGTTTGTTGTTCATTATGTACATTCTGTAGCTCATTGTTTAGACCTTATTGTTAATTATTATTAAGTTTAGTCAGCTACAAGTGTTATATGTACACATAATAAAATATAAAAATATATCTCACCCAATTAAGAAAAAAATGGAAACCCCCCAATAATTATCAGGTAATGGAGTCAGTAAAGAACACTAAGGCTGCATGCTCTCTTTATTTTTTCTCTATCATTGTTTTAAAAATATCAAAACAATGATATTTTTTGTTTTGTTGTTGTTGTTTTTGTTTCCAGAGCAACATTGTGACGTTCTCGTCTCACCTGATGGAGGTGCACAGGTCTCAGAGTGACTTCCAGTGGCTGCACGCTGCTCTACAGGAAGCCTGCCCGGAGAGAATAGTCCCACCCTTGAGACCGCCCATCTCCCTGGACGCAACTATATCGGAGTTCCAGCGCTTCCTGTCTCGAGTCTCCACCCACAAGGTCCTCTCCAAGCACCACCTCTTTGTCAGCTTCCTCAGCAGCTCCAGTGAAGTGAGTTCAGGGGAATGTGCTGCATCAGTTTTATTTATTTATTTATTTAATTTATTTATTTAGTGTTGATTGTTTGTTTATTTATTTATTATATTAATATTATTTATTTATTATTTATTGATTATTTATTTATTATTTTATTTATTATTATATTTATATTTATTAATATTATTCATTCATTATTATCATTCGGTTGTTGTTTGGTCTCAATTATGCCTTCTTATCTGGAAAAAAAATTTTTACATTATAATAGAGTAGTTCTAGTTTCTTCAAATACATTCCGTGGTTATTAGTTGACCACCTCCCTTCCCCAGCTGGTTGCTTATCTATAGTATGTGTTACTGTGTATTATACATGTGTGGTGCATGCATGGATCCACCACGTTACATTGTACATGTGCACATTACGTGCTATGTAACATGTGTAAGCACCACTTCAACTTTACTTTGTGGTGTAACCATCTCCTCTACTTGTCTAGTATTCCCCTCCATTCTATGTCTAACTTCTTCATTCATTCATGTTGTCTATTTTCTGGCAGGAACTCAAGGCCATCAGAACCAAGCACCGCCCCCGCAACCATGGCAACAAGATGCGGTACAAGCCGGTGGTTGGTAGGGACACCAGTTCAGGACCTCTTGTGGACACCAAGGTACTTGCACACATGTGTGTGTGTGTGTGTGTACGAGGAAGAAAATGGGCAGTAAATGAAAGTGATATCATTTGTGACTATTCCATTTCCCATGTACACATGTATACTGTAACTATGTAACCATATAAACAACCACTGACATGACAGTGGCTGCCATCATGTGGACTCTGCACATGCTCACACATTCCCACATGTGGGGTGATTCCTTGCACGTGGTTGGTCTATTATTAGCTTAATTGATGGTTACCATAAGGTCCATGCTTGTTCTACATTAAGATAATACATTTCTTGGCAAGGCTCTGGCAATTTGTTTTTGAATACTTGTACGTCCATACATGTATACAAGCTGATGATAGCGGACAGGGAGAAGCACTGTAGACTAGAATTCCTTTAGTGGCCTATCTTTAGCGTGGGGCTGTATTTTATGTCCTTTTTTTTTTCACGGGTCGACGTTTCAATAATTGTGAGAAGTTAGTGTAGTCTCTGTATTAGTTGTTGTTTTTTTTGTAAATTTCTATTCAATCAAACCTTTTATATGCCAATAATGAGGACTATGTGTATAATCATTACTCTTTACGTTAATGTAGGAGTTGCCTGTAATTCGAATTAGTTTTAACTATACTATACTTATGTGCACACACGCACACACACATGCACACACACACGCACACACAAGTACATGTATTGCAGTGATGTGCCACATGTAAGTATGTATGTATTCCTTTTAATGTCTCTGTTGCTAGGACTATCTGACCATGCTGGAGCAGAACTTGTCTGGGCTCTCCTCCCATCTGGAGCAAGGTGCCAGGAAAGGCTACG
>WLWI01005991.1_pt1 | contig 10074 bp, 6 predicted proteins | sample 6701501 | NCBI WGS metagenome assembly WLWI01 (sample SAMN12718690, study PRJNA515312) | sponge metagenome | isolation source: marine sponge | host: Mycale hentscheli | place: New Zealand: South Island, Marlborough, Capsize Point | collected 2014-11-01
TTTCATGCAATCATTTCTATGATTTCTAATCATGCTAGTCTAACTTTGCCTTTATCTGTTGATTGTTTCCAAGTGCAGTGTGATGCCTCCACCTATGGTGTGGGTGGAGTGCTCTGTGTTTGTAGGTTAGATGTGACTCTACCGGTCGTGTTTTATTCCAGACAGCTTTGTCCTAGTAGAATAATACCATTTCATTGTGCAGTTGTCAAATTTACTGTCAAAAAGCCAGATCATTTTTAGCTCAAAAACCGATGGAAACTGCAGCAAACATCTTATTTTTGTGGCTACATTCAAATAGATAGAGCATAGAATATGAAGAAGTTGGAGAGTTGAACTGCCACTGACCTCCCCCACTTCTCCCACTGTCAAAAGTGGGGTTAATACTTTCTCTCGTTCTCTTACAACTCTGTAGTGTAATGAAATGGCATAGAGAAAAGTAATTGAATGTTGAGGTGATGAATCCTTATTCCTTCAGTTTAGGAAGTCCAAAAAGGACATGGGAGAAATAAAATTGTTTCATATACTAAATTATGGATTGCCAATAGAGACTATATTTTTGAGAAATGTATATAGGACCATTCTCTGGAGGTTGTCGCACAACAATTAGTGCTTCTGTCAATTGTGTTTACTAGCTTCAAGAGTTGGATGACTTACAAAAGATATGTCTCCTAATATTTCGTTAAAAAATTGAATGCTGCTTTATAGACACTGTCGTGCAATAGCGGGAAAAGAGACAGCCTCAGTTCTCTGCCACCAGAATCCTGCGAGTCGGACTAAACCCGTCTAAAGGTCGATCCCGTCAGCCGCTCAAAGCTTTCCGGGCCCACAAACAACTATACCACCCTGACCCGCAAGAAAGTGTTCAAACTTCTCCCGGAATTCTTTAGTGATTGCGTTTGAGTAGCATTTGACAAGTGCAGAACTGACCATAAAAAGGGATGGACTGAACAATATATTATAGGAGAGGGGAAAGTGAAAAATAAAATGATCTGATTGGTTGGAATTGAAAGTGTGTGCAGTCAGAAAGAAAGTTCTAGAAGGAATGATGAGAACACAACGACAAGAAACAGATGTCTAGTAATCTAACAACCAACATAATGTTTATAGTTCGTTATACAGACGAAGTGTGCTGTTGCCTGTTCCCATGTGAAGAATGTGGTGGTGATTCCACCACAGACACATTGTTTACTATGTAATTTATGTTAATTGACCAATTTTGAAATAATATAACTATGTCTAAAAAGGTTCATTAATAATATATCAAATAAATTGAGTGTTCTAATGATTGAGAGAATACACATGTACTTACACATCTTACAGAGCACCATGAGGTGACAAGAAGCAGACTAATTAGTGTTGTAGACATTTGTATGTATGTAGCAGATGGTTTACATGTAGCACCAGGAGGTGACAAGAAGCCGAACTAATTAGTATTGTAGACATTTGTATATCTGTAGCAAATGGTTAATGGATGAAGGTTTTATACAGTATTATGATCACCCACTTATAATTGCCTGGTGTTCATTGTGGTGTAATACCCTTCCCACATGCTCACTACAGGAACACCTTCAGGAACATATTACATTATTAACTAAAATTAGCCTACCTTGCCATTCCCTAGTCATGCATCTCACATCTCATCCTATTCTCTCATCTTGCTACTTCCCATGTACTCTAACGCACCACCCTTGTATGCTCTCATCACACACAATTCCTGGTTGGTTTTATATGTATTGGCCAACCCAACTTGTAAAGTTCAGTTCAGATTGTATAAGCATTATTTGACATCTTGTGAGATACCTACTCCTCTCTGCTGAGAATTAAAACTCTAGCGTGGGTCAAGGGTTTGAAGGAACTAGGTTTGATCGCTGAGAATCTTGTTGCACATTCCGAACTCTGGTGGCAGCGGTATTTTATTTAGTCTCTACGTGTCTCACTACAGCAGCGGTCGGATCCACTAGTCTTTGATGGGCGAGTGAGACGAATCCATTGCCTCTTACGGCTTTACTGGAAAGAACTTTTTGTGTTTGCCTTGATTTTTTTTTCATATTTTTTTTATAAATTCTTTCATATTTTTCCTTGTTTATCTATTATCTGGTGTTTCAATGGAAAATAATTTTATTGTTTTTTTTTGTTTTTTTGTCAGCGGTTTGGTGTATACATCATATTATTCTTGTTATTCATTAATTTTTGTGTATCGACACTGTTGCAACTGACAATTTCTATAAGTTTTGTATTACTACTTTTTTTTTTGTGGTTTTTTTGTAAAATGGAGAAATCTGAGTTATTTCGGACCATACTAGGAGCAAGACCAAGAGATCACAGATCGATACTTCAAGAAAATTGCAAGCACTTGACACAGAGAGAGAACAGCAGAAGGCACAAAAGAGCCAACAGAAACAGTAGAAGGCACAAAAGAGCCAACAGAAAGCTCAGAAGTAGCAACTACACCATGTAAAGACTCGGAAATGGACAGGAGAGAACTGCTTGCTTTGACTAGTAATTCTGATGAAGACTCCGGAGAGGATGAGGAAGTACCAATTGATATGTCAAAGCCTTCTATTGAGCATTTCCTTGCCCTCATGATGAAACAGACCATAGATGGAAAGAAGGCCAAAGAAAAGCGTAGAAAACTTAAAGGGAAGAGAAGAAAGAAGGAAAAACAGCTAGAGCAACTTGAAAGAAAGAGAATTGAGGAAAAGGAATGAAAGGAACATGAACGATTTGAGAAACAGTTGTCTTTATTACAGCAGCAGATTACAAACAATATTGAAAGTCAGAAGTCCCAGGGAGAAAAACTTGCCAAAGAAACTGAGAGGAAGGACCAGCTCACTAGGGCCAATCGACTAGAGGAGAAGGCGGATTGCATTTCCAAAACTCTTCTGCCAATGCAACCAGGAGAGGACCTTTACTCTGCAATGATCAGGTTTGAGAGAATCATGGTGAATAATCATTTCAGTGGGTTCCCTTGCTTGAGCATGTTTTGACAGGGTCTCATCTTAATACTTAGCATGCCCATGTCGATAGTTGTCATAATAAATATGGTGATTTGAAAACAGTACTATTGGATGCAGGTGGGTTTAATATCCATGAGTGCCTGGACACTTTCCTTTCCCATTTTCGGCCTGGGGGTAGTTTAAGTGCTTCCCAGTGGTCACAGTTGTCAGCCCATCTTATATTTATTGTATTGAGGAAGTGTTTAGAACTCAATCATCTAGCTGATTCTGATTTAAAAGCTGTAGCTAGTGCTATTTCAGCTTGCTCTGTTCTTTCTACTTTACCTCGTGAAGGTCGAGCCTTTGTTTTTACCTCTGAACCTAAAACTGCTCATGATCGAGTGCTCGCTTACTGGCAAGACAATGGCAAACCTCAGAATGTGGATAGACCTTACCAAACTTACCATCATGAACATGAGCGTATACCTGCAGACCAATTTCACAACTGACGAAAATTTCCTTCCAGCAATTCATACAACAGTGAGGCACGTTTTCAGTCCCATAGAACTAGCATAGAATCTGGAACTTCTGAGACAACCTTTCCAGTTACTTGTTTTAAGTGTAACAATGAAGGTCACTATGCTGACTGGTGCCCTGAGCGCCGAACAAACTCTCAGCACACTGCTGAAAACAAACCGCCAGCTAGTACCTCTAGTTCTTCAACTAATTCTGGTACCTCAATTAATCAAAACAAAGATAATGACAAATCTGCAGTTAGCTATATAGTCAGTGGTGTTTCTGATGAGGGTTGTACTGAAACACTTCCTGATTGTCTTAATGTTAAAGATGGAGCACCTAGAAAGTTTAATGGTGTGTTGAATGAAAATATTAGTGGTTTCCCATGTACCTTGCGATTAGATTTGGGTGCTGATGTAAGTGTGATATCTGCAGATTTAGTTAAGCCAGATGATTCCATTGTAGCACATACAGTCATTATGGGGTTGGACCACATTAAACATAAGGTCCCTAAGTATTGTTTACCCTTCAAGTCTTATGATGTTTCTGGTAATTGTTTGTTTGCTGTGTGTGACAAATTACCAGCTAAGTATAGTAGACCCTCGCTAATCCGAATCTCGTTAATCCAAACCTCGTTAATCCGAACAATTTAGTCAGACCGTCATTATGTAATAGTTAGAGCATAAGCGCTTGGGTACTGGTGCATTTAGTGCACTGGTGCATTTAGTGCACTAAATCCACCAGTATCAATTCCTCACCAGACATATAATTGAATGTATTTCAGTTATTCTTTTTTAATTCTATTGCAGCAACTGAGTTATTTGTAGTCTTGAAGACAGCCCACAGTGCAATGTTACTTAACAATGTTAGCTTATCTAAAGTTTAGTCAGTTTATTATTTTTATTGATTTGTTGTCCCTTATTCCTCGAGACTATATTGTAAAACATGTTTGATCTAAAATGGTGAATGAAATAATTGTTTCCTCTTCTTATTACTTTGTGATAAATCATTTGGGGAAAAGCTTTGGAATTATTTGACAGCCTTGGGACTGTTAATCTTTCAGAGTTAAATGTAGTATAGCCCTTAACTACTATAAAAATAATTGGACTACACCTATAATTGTTTGTTTATTTGCATTTGATAGCTCAGTGATGCATAGTTTACTTGAAACCAAAGCCTATTAAAGAGGGAATTATTACACAGATAAGCAGTGATCATAGATTGAGTTGTGATACTGTTTAAGTACTGTTTTATTAATAGTATTATTATTATTGTTGTTGTTGTTAATATTATATAGTTTACAGATAGATGCAATTTTGACTTTCCTCTGGACGATACATCATACTCTCTGGCTGGACCACTACCAATAGTATTTGGTACTATAGTAGTAGGTAATGTAGTTACTAATGGAGATTATGTAACAGGATCTCTAGCTATCCAGGTGGATGGTCTCTCTATAATAGTGGTAGCTTACAGCAGCAACACAAGAACTTCTCACTTTATTGCCTTTGTAAGTACCTCAACTATTGTTTAAATTTCTTATTATTTTTTAATCCTTTAGTTTCAGAAAGAGAATGACATGACACTTGGAGTAAGTGACAGTTTCAAAGTAAATCCTATGTCATCTGCAGTAGGGACCCTTCAATGGCATTTAGACCTGGATTATATCTATGGTAGCTCGATGACAGCTGTGAGTATTAGTTAAGAATAGAACTTCATTCCAAAAAAATAATGGTTTGCCATAATTCACTTTTATCTCTTGCTTTTCATTATGGCAAATACCAGCTAAGTGTTTTTTTAAGGGAGAAGCGATGTTGTTATTAGAAGTTGTTGTTTTTAATGCTTAAGTTCTCTATGTTAGATATTGTTTGTTGTTATTCTTTAGGTTTTACGAGTTCCCCTTGAGGAGTGTTCCTTGCACAGAGAGTGTTCTAGTTGTGTGTCTGACAGGAACCCTCTGTGTGGCTGGTGTGTGGTAGAGAACAAGTGTTCCAGAGTGTCCCAATGTGCTAATGGAAACTCTACCAGTGACAGGTGGATACGTGCAGACAACACTACTACCAGTTCTGGCAGATGTATCACTAATACTATCACACCTAGTCAATATGTCATGGATGATCCACAAATAGTAAGACCATAATGTAGATATTATGCATATTTATAAGAAAGACTTTCAATTTTTCCAGCATTTTACTGCTCAACCATGTATGTATGTGCATGTGGATGCAGAGGTCTATATGTACTCAGTAGTGTAACACATAATTTAGAAGTCATTTAATTACCAATTTAATAGACTGCCAAGGTAACACTTACACAGTGTGATTTAGAATTTGTACATATTGTATTAAGAAAACACGCCCACTTTCTGTTACCCTGGTCTTCATCTCAGAGATAAACCATTTTTAAAGGTTTAAAATAACTGTTAGTCACACTTATTATAAAAAACAACAACTTGTGTGTCTTATTTTTATGCATTTAATAAATTATTTAATAAAGAGATTAAAGTTTGTATATATTACATGTAAACAGCAACCATTCTTCAGACAAATATGTGTTTTTGGATGAAACTTTTATTTTGTAGCTATCAGTTTCAGTGAATGGTCCTGGTCTGCCAGCAGTACTACCAGGTGAAACCTACTCCTGTCATTTATCTGATAATCAAGGAAGATACAACATCACTGTACCAGCAATAACTGTGGTGGATGGTAGAAACTACACTTGTAACATTACCAATGCTAACTTCAGCTATGAGGGAGTTATATCTGGTAGGTTGGCTAGTATTTAACAGCATTTTCTTTCACCAACTTTGACTATTTGGGGATAATCCAGGTGTTGCCAACTAAACTAGAACACTACAAATGCAAGCCCTCAGTATTAGTTCAAAAATATCCAAAAGAAGTTCCAACTATTGTAAAACAATGATCTTATTTTCAGCTTAACAGTTTTGTTCTATATATGAATATAAAATTCAACTGTGGTATTTCACATTGACCTGCTTATATCTCTAGGATTCTTCAGGAATAGTTTCAAGGGGCTTTTCTTGGATATGAGGTTTAGAATCAGTGCTCCTGGGACTGACCCACACTTTCTAAAGCTCTATTACATGCTTTATACTCAGTCATAGGGTTTTTAAAATTCTCTCAGGTCTGCATGGCATTCTTTGGGTTTAGTAATAGCTTTTGCGTAGAAAAAAAATAACCACAGGACCATTTGGACTTTCTAACTTGTACTCTACAAGAAAACTTGCACACTTTTTTGGGACCTGGCATACTTCCAGCAGATGAAAAAGCACACTTCTAGCAGCAGAGACTTCCCAACACCAGATAAAAAGAATAGATTGCAATAAAAATATAGAATGCAAATAACAAATCTGAACTTGGCGCAGTAAAATTTGTACGCTCATGTGAGCATGCATGATTCTGAATGGCAGGTGAATGAATGAATGAGCATGGCCAAATAGCAGTACTCACTTTAACTAGTGTCCACCTTTTCTCTATGAGCATAACTTTAACTAAGAGGAATATTTTAATTTAATTAAAATATTCCTCGTAATTAAAATGATGGCTTCTTAATGTCATGCAGAAAAATCAATTTCCTGTACGGAATAGATTGTAAGTTATGCTTCAATATTGGCTACTGTTTTACAATGGTACACTTACACTAATTTGAAGTGCCTCAATACTCGTACTGTATCTTATCTCAGTATCACATCAGGCCCGTAGGAAGCACTTTTCAACCAGTCAGGCCTTGGGTGTGGCAGTTGGGTGTTGCCCAGTATACAATTTAATGTAAAATTACTATCAACATTGAAAACATTTTAAGCATAATGGAACTCATATTTACTTAAATTTACCAAAAATTTTAAGTCTGGGCTTCATTACCATTTTCTCGAAGAGCTATTCCCGCCTGGTTGGAAAGCTTATATTTTTTAAGCGATAATTAAAAACATTCTTTGCTCCTGCTTTGTTCATCAGCATGAGCTGAAGAAAGCATCTCTTCTACATTGTGTGGTCCTTTGAACAATGATAATTGCATCAACTGCCTTTTTGTGGGTCACACTTTACTGCAACCATTCCATCTTTCCAGTTGCTAAACCCAGAAAAAATAATAGCAGAATATTTTACAATAACTTAAGATTGTTTAAGAATTCCTCTTTAGAATGCTATAAATACAGGTAAGACAAAAAACCGTGTCCTTGGAACAGTCTTAATGAGACACCTCCACTTATTAAACCACAGGGCTTGAAATGCCCTCTTGACAGGTTTCACTTTTCCAAATTCCTGCTTTGGATGTCCAACTGCTGTGGCTAATTTGTTTCTCGCCATCAAACACAAACCACCAGTACTACTCGCAGCCTCGGCCATGTCATAACAATCCCTTACCTAAATGACCCCTTACCTTACCGAACTCGATCTAGAACTAGTACGACCATGGCCGGACCAGCTGGAGTGGATGCTACGGCCCTGCACAATAACTGATATTGATGTAATCATAATTATTTAATGTGAATTATGTATCTAAATTTGTTTTATAGAGGTCAACTTCAGTTTCCTCAGTTCCAGAGGTATGGTTCCATTTGATACTACTTCAAATATTCTTACCATATACAGATGTAGCGCAGCTAGCAGGTAAGTAATGATTTCTTTAAAATGGAATTTAATTAATGATTTAGATATTGCTAAAATTGTCATTCTACATTTTAATTAATAATGATGACTCTCCTATTGTTTGTATTTTAATGGTATGTTTTACATGATAAATTTCAGCATCCATTTTTCCCAAAGGGAAATTCTCATGTATTATTCCTCTCCATAACTTATCACTAGTAGTTTAATTAACTCACAAAGTCATAAGTCTCTTTACCACTCTACATTTTACAACTGTCTGTAATTATTTTACAGGAAGTCCCCATGAATAAATAAAATATGAAATATATAGCCACTCAGCAACAAATAAACACACATACACTCATACACATGAATTTCATGGGATTAATGAGTTAAGATGAGTGCTTCTATCGCCATACAAACATACCTTTTATGTTCATGAGAGTGTGTAATATTGATGTTGTAACTTATGTTACATTTCGTAATGCATCACAGATAGCTTTTTGCAATAAAAATATACTTGAATTGAGTGCAGTTTTTTGCCTGTGTTATAGGTTTCTGTGTCTGTTACTCATGTTGTGCTTCTAAAACGCAAGTGACTTTTATGCAATTCCATGCTCTCCACATAGAATAAAAGGAAGCCTACATATTTATTATATAATCTTTTGCTTCACATCACATGCTTGCCAACAAGTAATTATACTACATACATACATACATACATACATACATATGTACGTACATACATACATACATACATACATACATACATATATACATACATGCATGCATACATACATACATACATACATACACATATATACATGAAATCACGCTTATTGTTTTTGTGAGGGAACCGGGTTAGATAGAAGCTTTTTAGGGTTAACTGAGAGTAGGCTGCCACCAGAGTTGCTGGGGCTGCCCAATCACCTGGAGGGTTAACTCTTAAGGTGTATAAAGAGTTTAATCTTTAAACAAGGCATAAAATACAACAACTGGAATGGTATGAGAAAAACTGGTGTATATAACTAGAGGTAAGGATGAGGGAATGTAATACAAGATGGGAAGAAGATATTTGAATAAATGGACACAAATATAAATGAACACAAAGTTTGAATGTAATTAGAAAGTGGTTAAACATAAAATACACATGGGAAAATACACAGAGAAACAAAACCATAATGTATAATATAAACAGGTAAACCTAATTTGAAATAATAATAATATAACACAGTGTAATAGTTCAATGCAGTTCTAATAATGTAGTGACTGTTTCACTACAGTCTTGAAACAGCTAAGCTAAGCTTGTTCTTTATTTGTTATCTAACTTAAAATGTTTTTATACTTGTATATTATAGATGTAGTGAATGTCTTCAGACAGACAATGCTTGTGGATGGTGCTCAATGAATAAAATATGCAGAGGAATCTCAACTGAATGCACCAGCTCTAGTTTAATGACTTTTTTACAGGTGTTTAGAATAAAATTCTTCTTAATTGTCTTTAAATTCAATTTCCTTAAACATTTAGTTAATGGTTGGACAAAGTTTCAGTGATGTTTGTCCATTGTTATTGACTTCAAGTAATGGCTATTCTCAACATGTCAGAGTAGGAACTGATCTACAACTAACTACAAGTAACCTTCCTCCTGTAGTAAGTTATATCACTAATGTATATCCAATAACAGATATTGAGTGCAGTATGTGGTCGTCATCAAGGAGTCAGGCTTCTCATACTTGTGTTCTATTGGTGGAACTGAACTACAAGCCACTAGGAACAATGCCACTAGTCTCACTTGTAATGTGAATATTAATCAGGTATGTTATAGCATATCTTGAATATAATGATCATTTTATAATTCCCACTTTTGCACTATAGCATATTATTCAGCATTGAACTTATTTTCTTATTATAATGCACTAAATTCAATGCTACATTATTTCAATCTACAAAAATGCTCAACTTTTATTTGGATTGTGTGTTGGTTATATAAATAACAGGAACACAGTAATAGTAA
>WLWI01005992.1_pt1 | contig 10073 bp, 6 predicted proteins | sample 6701501 | NCBI WGS metagenome assembly WLWI01 (sample SAMN12718690, study PRJNA515312) | sponge metagenome | isolation source: marine sponge | host: Mycale hentscheli | place: New Zealand: South Island, Marlborough, Capsize Point | collected 2014-11-01
GAATGATATTTTACTCTCACGCCACATTTTCACTCGCCTTTGGCTCGTGAAAATATTTTGCGTGCTCGTAAAATATTTTCCCATATTGTACTCGGACTCGTGCTATAAGTATTATATATATATATATTATATACATGTATATATATATATCGTGTGTGTGGTGGTACTTTCAATTTACACCATTGAGGAGATATAATTTCCTGCCCATGTTGACAACTTTTGGTTTGATGTAAGGTGATAATTAGCTCCAGCCTTCCCATTAGCACCAACATCTTTACAGATGTTCTAGATTACGAAGTTCCAGTGCAGGAATATTCATTGAGTTGTCAGTGAGCAGGTGCGATTTGGCTTCACTACCAAGGACTCCATTATAACAGTGTTGTTTGGTGTGCTCTGGCAAGGTGGTGATGCTGGCTATATATGCCCTCCATTTCTGGCATGGAAGTGATAGTCGAAGACTCACCTGCCAACTGAAAATGGTGTGAAAGTGGCGGATCTATGGGCTGTCTGTTGGTCTAGACATGCAGTTCATTGAGTCTGTAGTGTTGATGGCCAGCCTACCTTGTTTTACGTGGCCAAAGAAACTCCCACTTTATTGGTCCAGTTGTTTCTTTATGTGGTGACATTCCTTCCTCTCTCTCTCTCTCTTTATTTTTTTTTTTTTTTTTTTTTTTTTAATCAATTGATTTGAAAAGTTGAGTCAGTAAAAGTTGCTGCTCTACTAGACTGCATGCTACCAACCTTCCCATATGTGGGTTGGTTTCGTTTCCATGGCATCCAATTAGCTGGTGAATTTATTGTTTTTCTTCGAGGTTGCTTGAAATTCTTTTTATTCTTGGACTGACCAGATAGTTTGTTGGTGGGAGAATCTGTGCCATTTAATACTGTTGCCAAGTCTTTGTTATCATGGATGTTCCCAAGAGACAGGTGCTGTATAAGCTGGTGCATTGCTGTGTCCTCGAGACCTGTGAGGTCCAATTAATTGGTACCAGTACGCATAGTAGTAGGTCTGTACCTCAAATTAGGTCTTCAGAATGTGTGCTTGTTCAAACTTGGGCTTTGAGTCATGTCCAGGAGTGGGTTGACACTCGTAACACTCATGTAGTCTGTGTGACACGTATTGTATCAATGGTGCTCTGTCATTTGTCAGCTTCCTTGCACTGTAGATGCTGCTGTGTTTATTGTTTTTGGTCTAGACGTTGTTGTTCATTATGTCTATGATGGAAATCGGTTAATGTCATTCATTCGTTCAGTTCACTCGCTCATTCTGTCTGTAAATATTGAAGACAGTATAGAGGCCTGAGTATTAGTTAGTCTATTGTAGTCCACTATCAAATTGTGTGTGTGCTTCTTATATTGCCAATTTTACTGGAGCCTTGGGGTTTATAGTGCAGTTATCATCCCCTCAATATCATGCTATGGATACTATAATGTATCTGTCTATTCATTTGTCTGACTGTCATTTGTTCTTTTCCGTGCAATATTGAGTTAAAGAAAGTTTAGAGAGTGAGCAAGCAACTTGGTCTGCTATCAAGTGCATTACAAATAGTTTGTTTTGTTTTTTAGAAGACTTTCAAATTTAGAGAAAGTCAATGTGAGAAGTTCTTGCAGTAGAAAGGGCTGAAGCTGAAGGTACCTATCTGTCTAGTGTACAAACAACCACTTAATATATTAATATTGGCAAGGGTTCAGAGTTCATACCATATAACTAACATACGAGGCTTGTTTACAGTAGCTGTTTGAGCAATACACAATGTAGTCTGAAGTGTTTATGATTTAACAATAAGGAAATAGGAAGACAAGAAGCTCTGAGTTATTCTAAAGTATCTGTATTGTCATTTACCAGCACAGCATCCGCTATTTCAAAAGCACACAAATGTCTGTTGCCCATGATGCAATCAACTCCTGTAGCCAGGCAACTAATGTGCGCCCGGTGACAGTCCGTAGCGACAGGAAGTTAGTATTTTGACATATCACCGCACTCTTAGTTTTGTTGGCTGACACATTTCCTGATAAGTATCAGCACGAATCTGCAATATCGTGTTTTCCGCCGGTGTTGAACAAATATCACACGTGTGTGACATGCATAACTCTATCTATTGCGCAAACTTCGTCGCCTTCTGGGCATTTGCAAGGGTTTCGGTGACACAGAATTCCATCTTGTTTGCCGTAGGTGTTGGCAGTAGGGTGTGTGCAGTGCTAATGAGTGCTAGCTGAGGTGTGAAGAAGTGAGTGGGGATTACTTGCGAGCAATGTGGATGTTTCGTGAGGGACAGCGATCACGTCAAAAGAATGTTGTTTATTGTGAATGATCGTTAAACATATTATTTTTGTGAGATATTTTAGTTCCCTTGCAGTATTTTTATACTGAATCAAGCAGTAGGAAGGATAATAATTAACATTGTACTCAGCGGAGGATCCGGGAGGTTGAGGGAACCAGTCCCCACCCCCACCTCCCAACCAAGTTTTTGAAAGATTGTAATGTGTATGTACCAATGCAGGCAGTACAGTTCTTAGCACAACTGCATCTCTTCACTATTATCCTAATCATATATAATTAATAATTGATATTTTTAATAAATTTTGTAAAATGAACTAAATATATTTGGGCCCCTCCCTGTTGCTAGCACTGGATCCACCCCTGGTACTTTCTGTACAGTAATGTAAGGTTTTTTTTTCTAATTATGTTTGAGTGTTTTCCCCTACTGTGTTCTTGGAATAGCTGACAACCCGCTCTAAACGTCATCATTTTAATGACCCTTACCGTGCGTAAAAAATTTTTGGTGAAAAACAGCCACAACTCACTTAATTTTCAAGGTATAGCTACCAAAGTTATACATAATAATTTTAAGGCAATTTTACATGTGTTAAATTTTTAGAGATATAACTCAATAAATTTAAAAATCCTGGCTTAAACACTTTTTTCTTAAAATTTAAAATATTTCGAGATTCAAATTTCGTGTGCCCACAAAATCAGGCTCATGTGAAACTTCAGGTATTAAAGTATCAGTATACCAAGTTATAGAGATAAGGAAAAATAATTTCTCTTTAATTATGACATTAATGTATAATAATACAAATTTTTAGCTTTCTATTACACATACTTGAGAAATTATAGCAGAATTAGCAACCTTAACCAAAAAGCTAAAAAATCCACTTTGAGATCGAAGAGTTTGAATGGGCACTGAAGTATCATTTCAAGTAAGAGTATATCCTATTTCAATGATAAAAGAGATCCCATGTTGTTTGTAGCCATCTTTGGTTTCAAACTGGGAGACAGCCACACGTGTGGATCTTACATTTAGTGTGTGATACAATTTTGCACTATGGTCTATAATTGGAAGTTTTTGTCGTGCGGTGTTATACTTTTTTAAATAAGTATACATCATGAGATTTGCTGATGCAATAGTTGAAGGACTTTTGATATCTATATTAGTGGAAAACACCTCAAGTGACATCCCCTCGTTGGCACATAGTGTCTCCGGTGTAGCCAATCCATTCTCCTAATATGATTGAAAGCGTTTTTGGCACTAGGGGTTATATATAATATATATATTATATATATATTATATTAGATTATATATATATATAATTTTATCTCTATAGTGGGTATAAATAGTTGGTCTAACTTCGATAACCAGACAAGATAGAGGCCGAAGAAATTGTAAGAGTTGTATGAAATTTGAGAGAGAAGTCACAGGGTTTTTTTAATTTATTTAATTTTTACTTCCCAATTAAATTCCTGCTGAAGTAGCTTTATTAAGGAATCAAAATTTGTTTGTGTGGAGTCCTCACATGAGCAAATTTTGAGTCATGTGTAACAACCTTACAAGCACGATCAAACATTCTTTCCATTCTTTAGGTGTTTTTTTTTTTATAGGGATGAAGCTCTACTATCTAACTAGAGATTTTGCTAAGCATTGATGAGCAGATAATTCCCATAAGTGGTAATAACAAGCTGTGATGTGCATGTTGTGATTTGGTTGTAGGTATTGGTGAAAACCAGTGCAGAAAAAAAAATCACATAGATTGCCCTGAGGCACCAAGGCCTGCCTCTGCATGGTTGAGTCAACTTGTTACAACTGTTACAATAACATGTATTGCTTGCTACTGATGGAGTTACTGCTGTGTGTTGACGTGTAGGGTTCAAAATAAAGGAGAAAGAGAGAGGAACTCTAGCTATCATTGTTTATTTGTTGTGTCTACATTTTAGCAGTTTCAGTGGTCTATGGTCGTGTTGATAAACATTTGCACAGTGTTTAATTAATTTCATCCTGTCGTTGTGAACTTTCATTTTTCATTATTTGCAACTTGAAGCTAATTTGTTTTGTTCTGCATGCGTTTATTTTACTTTTTCATTGCACGCACAATTATTTTTGAAATTGAACAATATTTCTCAGCTAAGCACACACCTCATTGTTGAGTTTTGAAGGACCAATTTGTTTATCCAGCCTCCACCACTGATAATGGTATTGAGTCTCTCTCTGTCCCCCGTAGATATGATGTACGAGTTTCAATGGCATAATCATAAGTTAGACAAGGACACATGGGGTAATAGCACGTGCCATTAGACAGGACACATGAAGTAATAGCAGCACGTGCCACCATATTGAAGTGTACAAGCCCAATTATTTTCTTTGCATACTTTCAATACATGGTCAACTTTGAACTCCAATTAGTCGATTTTTCACAAAAATATTTTCAGCTATACTTTGTTGTTGTTGTTGTTGTTACTTGATTGTTGTAGTTGTCATGGATCCAGAGGGTATGGGTGGTGGTTTGATAGGCCTGGAGCACCTCCAGCACAGTTGGCCTCAGAATTGGTTAAATGACGACGACGATGACCAGGATTCAGACACGGATTCTAAACTCAGTGGCTCTGCCGCGGCTGATTCTGTCATGTAAGTGAGTGGGTGGATGGGCGTGTTAGTGACTGGAGGAATGGGAGTGGTTGGATTCGGGGGAGGTGGCAAAGGTCAAGTATATAGGTAGGAATGGTCAGGCTAACATCAGAGACTATTTTGTGTGTGAGTTGAGTTGTTTAAAGCTTACTATATATTCTTTTCTGTTTGCTTTAACTTCTTTATGAAGGTCTTCATTTAGCTTCGTGTTTTGGTCTCGTGTGTGTGTGTGTGTGTTAGGCGACACTTGGCACGTGCCAGGCTCCCCCATAAAGGGGGCGGGGCAGAGTTTGGACTGGACACGATGAGGGAGCAAGATGAGGAAGATGCTGCCGGTGGAGAATGTAAGTTGGTGTGGCTCTTGGGGAAAGATATCTCTCTGGCATTTGACGTGGTAACTGAAAGAGAGAGTAAATATTTATCTCACCACACATTGACTTGTTAGGAGTTTAAAAGTTGTTATTCAGTATTGAATAACCAGGTAAAGCAATTACAAAAGTCTATTTCGAACTTTGAGGCAAACAGGAAGATATAAATGCAATTTATATACAAAACAACAACAACAACACCGATCCATCAGCAAGAACTCTTCTATTCCCTTCTTTCTTTTTCTCTTTTTCATTTTTGTGATGGATGTATTTATGGTTTGCCCTTCATCCCAGAGTGGCAGTGAGCTACCAACAGGACAAAGTGGTGATGTTTAGAAGCATACTAGTCCAATTGGTAAACAAGGGAAGTAGACAGTTTGAGGTCTGTGATCAATCAATTGTAAATAACATGACAATGTGTTTGTGCGTTGTAGAGACAACGAGTTGAGCATTGTGTCTCTTTGTAGTGGTTGAGTGTGTTTCTTTGCCAACTGCTACATCTGAAGGTCCAGAGGGTAATTTCTATTTACTTGCAGTCCAAATTCAAAGTACCATTACATCATAGCATCTAATGAAATGCATACTCCAAATGGAAGCGACGTGAGAGACACACACTACCTGAAGCCACCATTCTTCCCTTTCTCAACGCAAACGTTCAACTTATTTTTTTTCCCACATAGACCACATCAAGGGTATTGACATGCGGGCTGACTTGATTTAATTTCCTACGGAAAATACAACTGAGGGCTAGTTACATAAGAGGTCAAATCATCACAGCACTCCAGGAATGTGTGTGGTGTCAGACTTTAAAGTAAACTTCAGCTATCAATTTGTAGTGACCGGTCCATGCTATTGAAAGTGTTGTTGCACGAAGTTACAAAACCACAATTATGTATTGATACAATTGACTAGTATTCCAGTGCTAAGAATTTTGTCTTTAGATTATTACACCAGAAAATTGTACATAGAGGCAATAGCCACCTTTTTATTTGTTGATTTATTTTTTAAATCAATTTTTTACTGTACGATAATCTTTCATGTAAGTGAAAGATTATTTTAAAGTCCCGACTAAAAAAATTTTTGTGCTTTTAAAAATAATTATTATCTGTCCATTTTGTATTTACAGTTTTTCTTTGTGTGCCGACACTTTTGATGTTTAGTAGAAGCCTACAAGTTTAGATACATTACCAGGAATCTGTTGAAGGAAAGCTAGTGGCATTGTGTGTCTGTGTGTGCGTGTGCATATTGTGCATGCATGTGTGCGTACTGTATGTTGTGTTGTATGCGCTCATATTGTGTGCACGCAAACGTGCATACATTGAGTGAACGTGCATGCGTGCGCATATTGTGTGTATGCGTGTGTTGATACAACATGACTACTTGGCGCTCTTATGATGCTGTCCAAGTGCAAGTCAGTGAGTTTTCCATGGTATCAGTTGTTATTGTTGTTTTATTTATTCAAGCAATTAATATTCAGATGGAGAGAGTGAATTAAGTCTGTATTGTATATGTGTGTATAATGGCACATTCCTTTCAGGACTAACAGTGTTAGTTGCTCATACATCTTTTACAGAGTTACTGTAGTGTGAAGCATGTGTGTGAATTTATTTCCGACTTGTGTACTAATTTGAGGTGTGTCACCTTCAACTGCTCCTTAGCACTACTCGTAATATAAAGACAAATAAATAAATCGCATTAGCTCGGTGTGAATGGTTTTCACTCTCGGTTCAACTAGTTGTCTGCATGGTTTCTTAAAGACCCGTGTCTAATCCGTTCCCTTTCTCGTCCAGTTATAGTCACGCCTCCAGAGTTGCTCAGTCAACAGTCTTACAAAGGACCCTCCTCAGCAGCAGGTGGATACAGGGGGGCAGGACCAGGTGGGGGAGGGGCACATGGCATGACCAACGGCTACCATCACCACCACCAGCAGCATCATCATCATCACCAAGGAAACCCGTCTCATCACCATGCTCACCCTTCTCACGGGAGCCACCACACCCCTTCCATGGCCACGCCCTCAACGGCTTCTACGAGGTCACCTCAGATGTCCCGAAGACACCCAGCAGCTTCTCCTCAGTAAGTTCTGTAGGGTGTTTGAAACAATTCAACAATTAAGAGGTGGAATGAAGGGAAGCTTTCACCTTTCCCTTCTAAAAACGCCTTCTGCTGCCCTCCCCTCCCAGGAATCTTTTAACATTTAGACTGTGACACGGAATCAGCTTTTTTTCTTTCTTTCTTTCTTTTTTTTTTTTCTTTTTTTTTTTGTGGGTTTTTAATTACTGCAAGTATCACTTATTAAACAGGAAATGTCTCATTGTTTTTGCCCCTCCTACATTCATTTTCTGTAAGCAGCACTGTAAATAAGTTTTTTTTCCCTTCTTTTTATCTTTCTGCTAGTCATGCATGTGCAGTTGCAATAGATACAAGTGTGAGGTGGAAATAAGTGGGAGGGGATGAAGGTCTTTGCCTGTTGATCTTTGCTGCCAGATGTCTTATGGAATGTGTTTGTTAAAATCCTCCTCATATGTTGTGCCATGTGGATAAACCAGCTTTCTTGTCTCTAATACTTCCATTTTTCCCCTCCAGATTTCTCCATAGACCTCGTGTAAACTACGAGAATGGACCACGCATGAATTATGAAAATGGACCACGCATGAATTATGAGAATGGACCACGCATGAATCTCGAGAACGGGCCACGCATGAGTTACGAGAATGTTCAAGTGAGTGGGTCATACCCCAGGAAAGATATGCTTGGTTATTTGCATGAAGGAGGGCCCAGAGTGCTGGAGATTTCTGTGCCCACAGCACTTCATGGACCCTCAGCTAGAGGGCGTGGCATTGCCGGCAGTTATGGCCCAGGCACTCAGAGCATGGAGAACATCGTGGGTCGTGGGACTCCACCCACTTCCAGGAGGAACACGATGGAGCAACTCCCCAATGGACGACCTCATAATTATAAGTGAGTGTGTACTGAATAGTTAATTGGAGGGGCAAGTCTTACCAAGGGGCATGTGTGGAGGTGTGAGATATGGATGGGCTTGGATGACTGGATGTATGTGTTTGAAATAGTTGGATATTTTTCACTGTTATTGATTTAAAAGTTGTATTCATATCATTTTTTAGCTTGCAATTGACCATTATTTTGTGGATCTAAGTGATACCGTCAATGTGGTGGCTCTATTGATTGAAGTTCAGTTCACAGTTCACTAGTAATTGTTCCCAAGGAGTACATGTAGTATCAAGACTTCTCAATACTACTCACCTCACATAATATATGCACGTGTGTGTGTGTGTGTGTGTGTGTGTGCACTTTCACTGCAAGGATGTTGCTCACTCTTATGTTTTATTTTTGTTTGTTTGTTTTGTTTTTGGTTGTTATTCTTATCTCTGGTCTTATGCATGAACGTTAAGGCCTAAGTTGTTGTTGTTATTAATTGTATTTTTGTTAGTTTGTTTATGTTTGTGGTATACCTGACCACTCATAGTAGTGGGACGGCCAAGGCTATGTAATATATTAGTTCATTTTTACTACTTGTAACTACAGTGTACAAGCTTAGCTGCCATGACTGCACTTAGTGAAAATAGCTTATATATATGCGAACTACTAATTAGTAGTGATTAGTAGAGCATTGTAGAGGCTGTAATTGTATTTGATCAATTGTTACTCATTTTTCTTCATCTTTGTTCTTATCACCAAAACTTTTTTAGTACATGTTTGGGAGGCATAGTTTGTTTACTATTTCTTAGTAACAGTTATTTATTGATAGTTATTAATTTCTTCCTGTGAGTTATTGGTGTCACTGGAACTGGGGCAGTTAGGTGCCTGCTCCATTTCCCCTATTTAGAATTACAGCTGCTCTAATGTAATTAGCTAACCAATACATACCATGTGTCCTCAGCTATTACACCATTTCCTTTTTGCCATTATGGGATCCACCAGGCATTATGTCTGGCTGATGTATGTCAAGATTGTCAGTACACAATTTTGTTTTATGTAGTGTGTGTGTGTGTGTGGTGTGTGTGTGTGTGTGTGTGTGTGTGTGTGTGTGTGTGCACTTGCTCATTGTTCAATTATTATTTCGCTATAATGAGAGAGTCTGTCATTCTTGTGACTTCCATTAGCAAACTATGGCCAGATCGCAGAGGTCCTTGGCTTATCCCTCAAGTCACCTTGACTGTATCAATTTCTTGTAAAGTACAGTAATAAAGCTTTCACCTCCTAAGATAAAGAAGACCTTCTGTTTGTCAGTTTCCCACTCTTATGTTTCCCTTGCTTTCATGCCTTCTTGTCATAATTTCCTGCAGAGGAAGTTAAGACTGTCTGTCACACATGGATGTGTGTGTGTGTGTGTGTGTGTCCAGTATCCTACATACCTGTGAACTGTTGATATTTTCTAAGAGATAGTGTGGAATAGAGTCAGTTGTGGTTCTTGACATCATTACTGAGAAGCATGAGCTACCAGCTACTACCTTTATTTATGGCCATTGTTGTCACATATTTTTATTTTATTTACTATTATGATTATGATTATTACTATTATTATTATTACTACTAGTGGTGTGCTTGAGCACAAATGGCGAGCGAGCTTTAAACTACACTATTGTTAAATTTGATTTTAACAACTAACACTCAAGCTACTAAAATAAAGTCGAGTTTTTAAATTACGTATGCGGTACCGCTCCCGCAACAGTTTGAATTGAAAAAGAAGCAACAAAATCAAATCACGTTATTTAAAATTTTCTTTGTGATATTCTTAATAGTAGTTGTAACGCACAATACTTTCACACAACTGAACATACCT
>WLWI01005993.1_pt1 | contig 10073 bp, 3 predicted proteins | sample 6701501 | NCBI WGS metagenome assembly WLWI01 (sample SAMN12718690, study PRJNA515312) | sponge metagenome | isolation source: marine sponge | host: Mycale hentscheli | place: New Zealand: South Island, Marlborough, Capsize Point | collected 2014-11-01
GTTCGTCTTCTTTCTCCCGCTTAGTGTCACCCTCCCACCAAGCTATCAATCCTCTGTGTCTCGCGTGCGCCCGTGACCGCGTTACGTAAGGCGCAATTAAAATTTTTGTTCGCGTGTAATCGGTTAAGCAAGCAGTCCTGGGTTCAATTCTGTATTGTTTTTAAAAAGCTTGTGAAAGAGAGAGAATACATCTAATTATGTGATAGTTTGTTTTTATTCATTTTCTGTAAGTACAATCAGCAAGAGAAGAAGATAAGACTAAACTGTGCAGCTACTATTTATAAAATAACATACCGGAGTCCATGAAGAGAAAAGTTAAACATTTAGACTTACTGTTTACTAAAGGTACAATCTTAAACTAAATTTCAGATGTTCACAATGCTGCCACAAAGTTCAAACAGAGTGTACTGCTTGTTCACCTTCTAGTTGCTAAAATTTGATCTTCAGATCCTCATACAATAACTAAACATTCAGGCAGACCTGCACTCAAAGATAAGCGTTTCAGCAGCCGTACTTTTTTGAAATTTTTTTTAAATAAAATACCGATACTCTCATTTCCTTTTTATTACTGTAAGTACTATACATTACATAATGTATGAACAAAGAATTGGATCGTTATGCTATGGCACTTATGCTGGTGAATGTGTACGATAGCTGAAGACTGACATGATAGTTCTAGTGCTTGTCGTGGGGAAGGAGGGGTACAGTTCAGTTTAAATGTTTCAGATAGATTAATTGTGGGATTTTTCTGTTAAACTTTCTAAAACTTTTTGGGACATTTAGGACTGGGCATTTTCCCCCTAGATGAGGCAACCAGAAATGTATTAAGTTGCCCTACACATTAACTTTCCATGCAGGAAATGTAGGCTTTCTTTGTGTGAAGTCTGAAGTAGTGCTAGAACTTCTTAGGCCTGCAGAGTTTGGCCCAAGTAGTCTCCTAAAAACAGTATTTTTGGGTGCATTTTCTTAACAAAATTCTAATATTTACTAAAAAGTCCAAAAAGATTTGAGATATCTTCACTTGTTTTGAGGACTAGGATAGTCTGTGGCAATCTTGGGATGGTGGATTGTTGATGTATACTACAGTATATAATGATAATTATTTATTTTCATTACAGTGAAGTGTGACTGTAAAACTGCAAAAGTTGAGAAAAGATCTACTACTCTTGTCTCCAAGAGAGCTGGTTAGTTTCATAAAATGTTCTTTATTGCAGTGAAGCTGTGACAGTACTTGGAAAGGGACCAGTTGTGCTAAAAATTGAAAATTGAGTTATTTATACCATCGTGTAGAATACATTTGCTCAAGTATTTTGATACCAAGATTATAGCCAAGTGCTGTACTGTTCACTGAAAATACGCACAACAATCTCAACAACATGAAAGCAGTTATTTCGAGAAACCTGGCTGTTGTGGTCGCACCAAGATGGTAGGCTGCCACCTGAGTTATTCCTGGCCTCGCAGTGACCTAAGGTGGGATCACCACCGGGCGCACTTGATAGCAACTAATATTTCAAGTTATAATAACAAGACAATGAACCAACTGAACAAAACCCAGAAATGAACTGAGTTATATATAATGACATGACGACCAGTACCACACGAGAAATGTTAGCGAGTCTGAAACAACAATGACATCGTACCACATGGCAAACTATGTTGGGCTTGCACAACACTGGCATTGAAGTTTAATGTTCAATTTTATGGCTGAGCTATTGTTAAACTTCGTAATCTAACCAGCAAGTCCATGTTACAAATTGTGTCATGTAATGCCGTGAAAATTGATGGAGGCGGTGCTTGCTCTGCTGAAGAAGACCGGTGGCATAACTGGACAAAGCCGCTTCTTTTGTGACCTAGGAAACACTTACTCAGTTACAAGTCTTTGTTGTGTGAGCGTACTGAACAGGTATCGCTTTAAGTAGAATTAGACATGTTTTTGACTTAGTTTATCTGGCCATTTTTGCCATTTTTGAGTTTGCAAGTAATGGAATACAAGGCTAGAACACCAACCTCCCAATAAGGCTAGAACACCAACCTCCCAATAAGGCTAGAACACCAACCTCCCAATAAGGCTAGAACACCAACCTCCCAATAAGGCTAGAACACTAACCTCCCAATAAGGGACAAGCTCTTTTACTATTCATTGGAAACTTTGCACGTGATTGATTGAGCCGAATTGCGTGAATAAATTTGAGTGCATGTAGAGTGAGAAAAATGTGATTCTTCCTATTTCCATAGACGTTTGTATAGAGTTTTAGAATAGAACTTTCCCTTTGAGTTTGGAATATACTGAAAAAAAAGTTTTTTCTGCTTTGGAGTGAGCATCTTAATTCCATTCCAGATGTACAGCTGCTTCCACTCAAAAGTTATTCAAGGTTGTTGTTGTTGTTGTTGTTTGTTTGTTTTTGCAACCTACTCAAGTTTACAGACTACACAAGTAATAGGCTATTAAATTCTTACTAATAATTAAACTTACATTAGGAAAAATAATTTCATTTGTTTACTGAAGTTGTCATTTGGTGGAAAGAGAAGGAGTTGAGAATGGTAAACGAGGCCACAGTTCACGTACAGAGAATAGCATTATTATTAATGCATCCTCTACATTTAACAGAGTCCTTTGGTTTAGTGGTCCCGTAGCATCTAAGGATATTTAATAGTTTACCCCTTGAAATCAAGCAGTCTCTGAATGTCACAGGACGTAGTGGCTTTAGACTTACTGTTAGGCCCACAACTGTAATTCTTTAGAACTTCTTGTTTTTTCTAGCCACAAAATGCTCCAACGTTTTGTTGCGTTGGGATTGAAGACCCTTTACCAGACACACATTTTAAAAACTTGGTTGTTCTTAGTAGTGAGTGCTTGCTGTCTAGAGCTACTGGTAATTGACATAGGTGTATGGGTCAAACCAGACAGAAGTCTCACGCAATGGCCAGTCTGCAATACAGTAAACAATTATATTCTAGTAACTAATGTTCGACGATGTTCAGCGAGGTTCGACGATCTTCGGTAATACGCCCCGAGGAATCCCTTTCACTGTATTGCAGACTGGTTACTGCGTGAGACTTTTTATTGTTTTTGTTAGTTTTGCCATTTTACCGATATGTTAAAGTTATCTTCTACATTGACTTGAATTTAATTCTGGGCGAAGCTCATATTCACTACTGCTCAGGTTATATACCAGAGCTGGTCTTTCAGTTTCAAATTATCCTTGCCTGGGAGTTACGCCCCAGACAATAGGAATACCATAATTTGGGCGAGCGAAGCGAGACTCTCACTCACAAGTCTCAATTGAGATTTCGGTATATATATATATATATATAATATATATAGCTATATATAATTATATATATGGCAAATGTTCGGGGTCGAACCCTTAACTGCCTCAACAACTATAATTATCAATAGGTTTTATTTCATTATTAACATTATTTATTCACGCGTGCTCATTTATTCTTTTTCCGTGCACCGTCAATCTTTCATTTTTTATTTGTATATATCACCTAGATCACTGTCATTCACCTTAGTTACAAGTTTTATCTCTTACTGTGCATACCACCTGTTGGTCAAGCAATATTATTCTACCTACTTGGTAATATTAAATATCGGGTCTGTCTCTTAGCTAGCTAGTGGACAACCTATATTCAGAGGATCCAGTCAACGGGAGAATGAGGAGAGATTTACGACCTCTGTCTCTATTCTCTCGTATAGAATTCTTCTGACGGAGTCAGGTCATTGAGTTGACTTTCTTTCTGGAACTCTGACGCTTCCATACTCGCTAGTGGGTCTTCACTGCACTAATTATTTTGCTTCTCTTTAGTGTAGTACGCGTCAACATACTACGTCGGGATCAAGTCCTCAACTTGCTAGATAGTCCCAAACAGCAAAGTTCAAAGAGGTGAATGCATGTCCACCCCCGGAGGCTACTCAAAAACGTAAACATTAGTGCGGGTGCAAGAAATTCGGGAGAAAAGACTTCGAAATAATGCTAGGAAAAGACAAGAAAATGGCAAAGAGCTACATAGACAGAATGGGATAGACGTTCTCAGTTAGGTCTTCCAAAGTTAGCTGAGTTCATTTATTCTTTTAGCAGTGGTGGTAAGTTAATGTCGTCAGTGCGCTGTTCGTCATAGCTATATGCAGTTGCAGCATCAAAACAATTTAAGTTGTTGTTTTTAACTGTCTGAAAACAGAGGTTTGGACAGCATTCTGAAGCTATAGAGAGTTGGACGGCATTCTGAAAGCAGAGAGTAGGACAGCATTCTGAAAGCATATAGAGAGTGGGACAGCATTCTGAAAGCATGTAGAGAGTTGGACAGCAATCTAAATGCTTATGGATAAAGTTTTTCCAATCAGTCATAGTGAGCATTCGAAAAGTCTTGTTCCTTGGTGTCTCCAAAACCTGCTGTATTATTAATTGTTGTTTCCTTTCTATTCAGTCTTTTATTAGGTATTGCTTTGCTATAGCTGCTTTCTTTGGATGCCTGGCTGTATAGCTGCTTTCTTTGGATGCCTGGCTGTATAGCTGCTTTATTTGGATGCCTGGCTGTATAGCTGCTTTCTTTGGATGCCTGGCTGTATAGCTGTTTTCTTTGGATGCCTGGCTGTATAGCTGCTTTCTTTGGATGCCTGGTTGTATAGCTGCTTTCTTTGGATGCCTGGCTGTACAGCTGCTTTATTTGGATGCCTGGCTGTATAGCTGCTTTCTTTGGATGCCTGGCTGTACAGCTGCTTTATTTGGATGCCTGGCTGTACAGCTGCTTTCTTTGGATGCCTGGCTGTACAGCTGCTTTATTTGGATGCCTGGCTGTACAGCTGCTTTATTTGGATGCCTGGCTGTACAGCTGCTTTATTTGGATGCCTGGCTGTACAGCTGCTTTATTTGGATGCCTGGCTGTATAGCTGCTTTATTTGGATGCCTGGCTGTATAGCTGCTTTATTTGGATGCCTGGCTGTACAGCTGCTTTATTTGGATGCCTGGCTGTACAGCTGCTTTATTTGGATGCCTGGCTGTACAGCTGCTTTCTTTGGATGCCTGGCTGTATAGCTGCTTTCTTTGGATGCCTGGCTGTACAGCTGCTTTATTTGGATGCCTGGCTATATAGCTGCTTTCTTTGGATGCCTGGCTGTATAGCTGCTTTCTTTGGATGCCTGGCTGTATAGCTGTTTTCTTTGGATGCCTGGCTGTATAGCTGTTTTCTTTGGATGCCTGGCTGTATAGCTGTTTTCTTTGGATGCCTGGCTGTATAGCTGTTTTCTTTGGATGCCTGGCTATATAGCTGCTTTATTTGGATGCCTGGCTGTATAGCTGCTTTGTTTGGATGCCTGGCTGGTTTGATTATGGTTGTTATGGTAGTTTGGGGTAGAAATTCAAAAATTAAATTTGAAATCTAAGAAATGCCTGAAGTGTTGAAAATTTTCAGCGCCGAAAGGATTAAAAGGGGGAAAAAAAACAGCGAAATGATGAAGTTTAAACCATTACCAAACCAAACACAATTGACAGCAATAACAACTCTTCAAATATAAAGGAGTAACAGAAAGCAGCTATTCATAGTTATTGTCTTTTCAAGACCTGAACTTCATTTAGAATACTATATCGAGGTTTCTTTTATTTCTTTGTCTTTCTCTGTCCCTTTTATTTTTCTGTTACATAGTGAGGTGAGTTCTCCTAATTTCTGCCTGTCTATTGTTCTATCCAAGATTTATGTAGGAAGTTTTACGAAGTCATCGTCATTTTTTCTCAATTGAAAAAGTTTTACTTAGTTAAGATAGCTTTAGTCATCTTTTCAATACTTATTCTCACTTACACTCTTTTGAGTTCTTACTGTTATTACCAAACATTAGCGACTGGAGGTAGGGTGATGACCTTTACCGACTCAGTTATACAGATTATGAATTATTCATGAATATGGGCATTGTCATTACTGACAGACAAGCGTATTATGACATGCCTGGATAATGCATTAGTAATTGAACTCGAGCCAACTGATTAAGAATGCCCAGATTATCAACTGGTACACATTTCACCAAAGAACAATAATTTTAATGCTAACAGTTTGTTATTGTAAAGCTTAAATTTCTTATTCTGTTTTGATTTTGACGATTTAAGAGAACTCACTGTTGAACTTCACTATGACATTAATCTGCTTGTGTATTATCTTTTTGTTTATGTAATATATAGTTGAACGGAATATTTTACGTTTGGAAAAGCGGTTTGGTTTTATAGTTAAAGATACTAAGGAAGAGATATTACGTGATGAGCAGAAGCTGAGAGAACTTCCAGACCTCATTGAGTATGGACTACCACAGAGACTGAAGAGGTTAAGAAACTTTGTCATTCGCTCATCTCTGACAAGAGCGTCTTTGACAAGAGACAACTTTGATACATTTTTTGAAGCTTTAGAGCAATTGTGGAGTTTCATTGATTATGATTTGTTGCGAACTATTATTTATGAACTTGAAAATATTGAATTGATGAATAAAGTAGACAATTACACAGAAGAAGTCGAACATTTTTGTGCAGAAACTACTATTTATGAGTTAATTCAAGTTTGGAAACCAAGATACAATGATCAAGATATACCAGAAGAACTCCGCAAGTGTGTGACTGAGTTATCATTGGACCTCGAGACCAGTACCGTGGAGGATCTGAAAAAGATACAACTTAAATTAAGATATTCCCTACCACAAGAATTAGCTATGGCAGCATTTTATATATGCAATGTGAGGCCAGGATCAGTGACAGTGTCCTGGCTGGTGTGGGCGGAGTGTGTCTCAGATGTGATGGACAGTTTAAATTGTCTAATGAACTCAAATTCCGAAACCATTTCAGAAATTTGTTTATCATTCATGGCATTAGATAATGTTATTTTATACTCTGCCTACAACGAGCAGGTAATAGTGCATGTTGTTAATTAAAATAGAATTTGATTGGGAGTAGTCGAGCAAGACACTCATAATAGTAGCACATGTGATGGAGGAATGAAATTAATGATACTTTCTAGATAAAGTGGGTGTATGTGTGACAAAAAATGATTTTGTGAATAAACTTTATTTCAAACTTGCATTAACTATTGGTTTATGTAAATGTGCAACTGCTAACACCTTAAGAATGAATTTAAGTAAAATTTAGTTACACTGCTGATTTTGATTGGCCATAACTTTTGCTGTGCTCATTAATTTAAATACTTTGAATTGTTGATGATTCCCTTTGTAACCCTGGAAAAAAGAAGATATAATAGTGCAGTCACCAGTCAGTAGGTGGGTAGGTAAATGGTAGCTAGGTGGGTAGGTAAATGGTAGCTAGGTGGGTGTACACTTTCACCATAGTATTAAAAAAAAAACTAAACAAAAGTACACTTGAAAACTGCTTTTGAATGAAGAAAAGTTCCACCTGCACCATTTTAAATGATATACAACCAAATTATACATCAGAAACCTATACCAGATTTTCAAAGCCCCTATCACTCATTCATTATACATCAGAAACCTATACCAGATTTTCAACAGCCCCTATCTGCTTCACTCATTCATTATACATCAGAAACCTATACCAGATTTTCAACAGCCCTTATCTGCTTCACTCATTCATTGTTTCCCGTGCATTGATTAACACATTGCTGATGTGAAATTGAAAAGGATAAAGTTTTGTGGCTTTATTTGTAGTTCTTTGGCGTCTTCTTACATTTTAAACATAATTAATTCATGTTTAATTATAGATGTTACGTGCTATTGTAAGAGGAGAAATACACATTGTGGAAGAGATTTTGATAAAGAATCGTGTAGATCCCAATTATATTCATCATGACTATAAGGTATGTTATGGTTCTTTTTTTGTTCTTTTTTTTAAAGATTAGCTTATAAACAATGTATAATTTATACAGGCTATACCTGATGCATCAAATTTAGGGATAGCATGTCTTAATGGTGATGTACAAATAGTACAACTACTAATACTACACGGCGCTAAAGTTAATTTACTATCAGGAGTATCACCATTGTATAAGGCCAGTCAGAATGGACATACTGAAACAGCGAGAGAACTCATAGCAAAAGGTGCTCAGATAGATCTTCAAGACAAGGATGGAGTATCACCATTGTATGCTGCTAGTGATAATGGACATACTGAAACAGTGAGAGAACTCGTAGCAAAAAGTGCTCAGATAGATCTGCAAAGCAACAATGGAGTATCACCATTGTATATTGCCAGTTATAATGGACATACTGAAACAGTGAGAGAACTCATAGCAAAAGGTGCTCAGATAGATCTGCAAAGCAACAATGGAGTTTCACCATTGTATATTGCCAGTTATAATGGACATACTGAAACAGTGAGAGAACTCATAGCAAAAGGTGCTCAGATAGATCTTCAAGACAAGAATGGAGTATCACCACTGTATGCTGCTAGTTATAATGGACATACTGAAACAGTGAGAGAACTCATAGCAAAAGGTGCTCAGATAGATCTGCAAAGCAACAATGGAGTATCACCATTGTATATTGCCAGTTATAATGGACATACTGAAACAGTGAGAGAACTCATAGCAAAAGGTACTCAGATAGATCTGCAAAACAACAATGGAGAATCACCATTGTATAAGGCCAGTCAGAATGGGCATACTGAAACAGTGAGAGAACTCATAGCAAAAGGTGCTCAGATAGATCTGCAAAGCAACAATGGAGTATCACCATTGTATATTGCCAGTTATAATGGACATACTGAAACAGTGAGAGAACTCATAGCAAAAGGTGCTCAGATAGATCTGCAAAACAACAATGGAGTATCACCATTGTATATGGCCAGTCAGAATGGACATACTGAAACAGTGAGAGAACTTATAGCAAAAGGTGCTCAGATAGATCTGCAAAACAACAATGGAGTATCACCATTGTATAAGGCCAGTCAGAATGGGCATACTGAAACAGTGAGAGAACTCATAGCAAAAGGTGCTCAGATAGATCTTCAAGACAAGAATGGAATATCACCATTGTATGCTGCTAGTTATAATGGACATACTGAAACAGTGAGAGAACTCATAGCAAAAGGTGCTCAGATAGATCTTCAAGACAAGAATGGATTATCACCATTGTTGTATGCTGCTAGTTATAATGGACATACTGAAACAGTGAGAGAACTCATAGCAAAAGGTGCTCAGATAGATCGTCAAGACAAGAATGGAGTATCACCATTGTATGCTGCTAGTAATAATGGACATACTGAAACAGTGAGAGAACTCATAGCAAAAAGTGCTCAGATAGATCTTCAAGACAAGGATGGAATATCACCATTGTATGCTGCTAGTTATAATGGACATACTGAAACAGTGAGAGAACTCATAGCAAAAGGTGCTCAGATAGATCTTCCAGACAAGGATGGAGTATCACCATTGTATGCTGCTAGTGATAATGGACATACTGAAACAGTGAGAGAACTCGTAGCTAAAAGTGCTCAGATAGATCTTCAGGACAAGGATGGAATATCACCATTGTATGCTGCTAGTTATAATGGACATACTGAAACAGTGAGAGAACTCATAGCAAAAGGTGCTCAGATAGATCTTCAAGACAAGGATGGAGTATCACCATTGTATGCTGCTAGTGATAATGGACATACTGAAACAGTGAGAGAACTCGTAGCAAAAAGTGCTCAGATAGATCTGCAAAGCAACAATGGAGTATCACCATTGTATATTGCCAGTTATAATGGACATACTGAAACAGTGAGAGAACTCATAGCAAAAGGTGCTCAGATAGATCTGCAAAGCAACAATGGAGTATCACCATTGTATATTGCCAGTTATAATGGACATACTGAAACAGTGAGAGAACTCATAGCAAAAGGTGCTCAGATAGTACTTCAAGACAAGAATGGAGTATCACCACTGTATGCTGCTAGTTATAATGGACATACTGAAACAGTGAGAGAACTCATAGCAAAAGGTGCTCAGATAGATCTGCAAAACAACAATGGAGTATCACCATTGTATATTGCCAGTTATAATGGACATACTGAAACAGTGAGAGAACTCATAGCAAAAGGTGCTCAGATAGATCTGCAAAACAACAATGGAGTATCACCATT
>WLWI01005994.1_pt1 | contig 10073 bp, 9 predicted proteins | sample 6701501 | NCBI WGS metagenome assembly WLWI01 (sample SAMN12718690, study PRJNA515312) | sponge metagenome | isolation source: marine sponge | host: Mycale hentscheli | place: New Zealand: South Island, Marlborough, Capsize Point | collected 2014-11-01
AGGGGGGTGAAAATCGGGGGGTGCATGTCAGGGGAGTAAAAATCCAGGGGTAACCAGCCTGATACTTTCACGCACACGGCTCACTGTGCGTTTCGTGAAACGGTGCACCAAGTGGTACATGCGAAAATTTTGGAAAATACTTATACTGATTTTTAAAATGTTACTAATACTTGCAAATAGAGTCACTCTAAAACCATGCAATCTCTTGGTGACAAAATTATTACGGTTTTAACAGACAGTTTGTCTATTTTTTTTACAGTCAACTGTAAAACTAATTGTTATGTTAAAAAGGTGCTGACGGTGTGATACTGGGTGTCGTTAATCTGGCCTTGCGCTGTTTTACTAGGATCTACCTAGCGAACTTTTACTGTATATCAAAATACATGACATCATAATAATAAAGTTTTATGCATGTACATCTTTTTTCGTTTTCCAGATCTCATTAATGACGAGGTGTTCAGAAAGTGTAAGCGAGGTGTCCGTATCATCAACTGTGCTCGAAGACGTATCGATAAAGATGCTCTGTTCCATGCTATGGAGTCTGACAAGTGTGCTCGAGTTGGCCTGGACGTCTTCTTGAAGGTAAGAGTTAGCAACCTGGCCGAGGTGTGTTGCTGGAGTAAACTGTTGTGGGTATTGAACATCTAAGTCTGAATCTGTTTAACTATACTATAAATGATATTTCACAGCTATATCCCTTAGTATATGTCGAATGCAGAACACATTCCTTATGGTCGGATTTTAAATGCTGCAGAGAGAGTAAAAGATGATGTGATTATAAAAAACTTGTGAAAGAAATAAAAAAAGGCTTGTGAAAGATTCAATCTGTATGTCTACAGTTGAGAATTTGAACTGGAAACTGATCACAAACCTCTTGAAGTGATATACGGTCATACTTCATACTAATGGTGCGTTCGGCTACCACTTTTCCGAGTCGTCAACTCGGAAATTGGTGACGTCACAACTTGTACGTCCGACCAAGGAGTGTTCGGATCCCGGATAAGTGTGCTCGGTTTACTAAATCTTGTCCGAGTTGCCGACTTGGAATTACCGACTTCCGATTCGGAAATGTTTAACCGGATGGTTTTTCCGACTCGGAAGTCAGAAATGTCCGAGTTGACGACTCGGAAAAGTGGTAGCCGAACGCACCATAAGTACTTCATAATACTATGATGTATACTAAGAATTTAATATAAAGATAATTCATTGCAAAGATAATTAAAATAAATCAATTAATATACCAAAATATTAGATCAATAATATTGTCATATTACATTTTGAATACTGGTAAAAAGTAATTCAATGTTTGTTCATAATTGTATCTCTTTAGGAAGAAGCGTCAGCTTGTGGAGCACCCTCATCTAACATGTAAGCTGCATCTGGGAGTTAGCACGCTTGAGGCAGTCCCGCATTGCAGTGGAGATTGCAGAGAAGTTCATCGATATTGTCAACAGGAAGTCATTGTTTGGCACAGTGAGTACTATTGTCAGTATTGCATATTCCCTCCGTTTTCAGTAAAAGATTCTATACTGTTTAAATAGAATCAGCGATGGGTGAAAAGGGTGAATTTGCTATAATCGAAAGTCCCCTACCATCCCACTCCATCCCTTCCATTTCCCCCTCCCTCACACCTGCCTGCCTCCCTGCCCTCTATCCACCCCATCCTACCCCTATCTTGCGTTTTCGCCGGACGTAAGATTATCACACGTTTGGCCTTATATCTCAGTTGCTAATAAAGATAGGGCATTGAAATTTAAAATATCTTCAAAACAAAACAAAAATGTATTCCCCAAAAAACCCTTTTTTTTTGCTCTAGGCTAATTAGGCTAGTTAACCAAAAAAATGAAGTTTCGTTGTGCGGATACTGTTGTTCGTTGTGCGGCCTCGTTTTTGATTGCTTCGGTCGATGTTCAAAGAGGAGATCCAAGTCAGTCTGGCAATAGATTGCAAGTTCTGCAGCCTTGCTTCTTTGGAATGTAAAGAAGTTCCTCGTCCAGTGGTAGGAATAATAGTGAAACTGGAGCCATAGTGCTGATATTCCTCATTGAAATCAAATTCGTCAGTGATGAAGATTTTTGTCCACAGTCCATCTGCCAGATAAGCAAACCATCAAACAGGTCAATACAGAGGAAAGGATTGTTGACTGGATCTAGAGATGGTAGATGAGATGCACAAAACTCATCAGCTTCTGTGCCGGGCGTGCATACTATAATCGTCACATAGTACATGTACGAGGTGCAGTAGAAATCCGCAAAATAGATGTTGGTATTGGTGTGAAAGAGCCTCTCAATGGGTATGAAGCGCATGTTGCCAAATGGCGATGTTCCGGGTAGCTTACCGTTGAAGTCTGCCATTAAAGAACAATCCGTTGATGTTGTGGTTGATGGGAGAGGCCGCGTCACCATTGTTGTCCTTCAGATATGGCTTCATTACTTTAAAGTGGTTATTTCTGATATCCTTGAAATAATCAGTTGGTTTACAACGATACAGCATTCTTACTGGTTTCATATGGATCTTGTTGGTGAACGCTGTTCATCAGTATGTTCATTTCATCCATGCAGAAAACTGAAAAAGTAAAAAATAAATAATGTGTGTAGTAAGCAAAACAATCTAAAACAAACAGGATTCCATTATGGTTCGAAAGAATTATCTTGTAAAATGATTGAAAACTTGAAATGATACAGATCAAAGATATTTTTAAAATAGACTGAGATTATTATTATTATTATTATTATTATTATTATTATTATTATTATTATTATTATTATTATTATTATTATTATTCACATGGCACGCCGTTTGTCGCGGGCTAACTGCCGAGGCCATAAGCATAAACTGCGATCGCTGCCAGAGATGTGCATCCCTCCAAGGAGGTTTGACCATCTCCAGCAGGTTCAGGCCAATAATTGTTTGTTGCTCACTCATGATTTTACCATTATTGTTACTATTATCACCATCACCATTATTATTGTTATTATTTCTGTTACTGTTACCCCCATCATCATCATTACCATTATCATTATTTTTACTTCAACGACCTCCAAACTGCAGCTTCATTACTTCACCATTGATTTACTTTGTTCCATACGTCACCCCACTGCTCTGGCTTATGCTCTCCTCGCCCCTTCATTCTCGAGCAGCCATCCACTTTTACTCCGGTCACTGTAGGCCCTTAGGTGCAGTTGTCCCCTGTTTCTGTCGCTTTCCTCAGCTTATTAATATCATACTTCTTACTTTCCTCAGCTCAATCGTCCTTGATGTTCCCCATTCTATGTCAGTACCGCACAAACTCGCATGCCTCCCCTCCAATGTGTTGGGGGCGGTGACGGCGTAGCGGTAGCGTGTTGCGCTGCGAAGTGGCAGGTCAGGTGTTCGCGCCTACCTGGCTTCGGGGCACGTTTCATCATAAATTCATCTCATTAGCCCTAACCGTCTCCCGGCCCAATTCAGCCTATACAGTGCAAAAAAGAGGCCTAAAAATCGTTCATCCATCCTCCCCTCCAATGTAGTTATATACGTCGCCCCTAAGACCCACTACTTCGTTGTTTTATTTCCTCCGTAGTTATCCCCTCTGTTCAATCATACGGGCCTTTTATTCTATCTTTTGCTGGTCTCACGTCTATTCATTTATTTCCTAACGACTTAAATTAAATATAAATGTTTAATTATGACATGAACTCATATGATATAAATAGCTAAAAACCATAAGAGGGAAGGGGAATTAAGGAGTGAAGGAGAGAAAGAAAGGGAAAAAAACGCAAACACAGAGAGTAATTTAAATGAAATAACTTGAATGAAATACGTTGAAGTAAAGATAACACTTACGCTATTGAGGTGAGGCTGCTGTCTTACCGCAGTGTTCTAAATTCACTGAAAAAAGTTGTCTGCCACCAGGGCAAGTAAATCCTAAAAGTTACTTGCCCTGCCTAAAAGTTACTTGTCCTGAATTCATGGTCAACGGCGCGCGAATGTGGCAGTGGCCCAACGGGCTGCTGCGTATGTAGGGGGGTCTGGGGGCATTCTCCCCCAGGAAAATTTTAAATATATGTGTAAATGGGTGCATTCTAGAGCATATATTTTCACAAATAACAAATCAGTTGTGTTGAAATACATGTACTTTTTAACTCATAAATGAAAAAAAAGTTTAATAATTATAAACTTTATTTAAACCACGTGTCAATATGAAGTACATTTCATGGCAAAGCAGAACAGACATTTCACGTCTGCAGTACACATCTTCACAGCTAACTGCCCATCACTTGTGACAAATGCCACAATACATCACTCCATTACTAGGGTTGAAACAAGTACTCAAGTACTCGTAAATCTCAGACGAAAACGGGTATTTTATTGCTACCCTGGTACTTGTTTTTGACACTCCCTTCACCCTCCTCCTCCTCCTCCCTTACCCCAAGGTCACAGTCCTTCTAGCCATCAGTATGTAACATGATACTATCCGTATGGATCAAACAGCCTTACAGATGTGTGACGTTGCGGAGTGGGGTTGATAGGGGTGGAGGGGGAGGGGGTAAGCCCATATCAACTGTGGTAGGATGGAAATGGAAGGGGTGGGATGGTAGGGGACTTTTGGGTTTAATTAATTCACCCTGTTCAGCAGTTTCAACGAGTGGGCCAGCTAATAAATAAAAATAGAATAGAATTATAAACATACTACATATTACAATAGAACTTAAACATATTTACAATTCCACAGGGTACTGACACAAACAAAAAACAAAGCTATTCTGACCGCAACAGTCCATATGGTCGGATTTTAAATGCAGCAGAGAGAGTAAAACAGTCTAGGGAATAAGTGGGTCTGGCCCAGAAAATCAACAGTAGTGTAACCACAGCCATACTCCCTAAATTTAGGGAAATCCAGACACTTGTTCCATAGACTGAAAAGAAGATGTAATTACAAAAATATTAAAACGCACGATTTTCATAGAATCACGAAACTTGCAGATTAAAGGGTACATGAAAATTAGGGATTAGCCACATAGGCAAATTGTAGCAAAAACTGACTGTGAAACTTATAAGGGCCAATCAATTGATGTAAATACTATAGCATGATTAAAAAATTTAAAGCTTCAACGACCATGAGGAGAAAATTAGAATCATTCAATACTAATTTGACCGATCCATGCATGCATCCATGAGGCCAGGTGGAGTGTTTCGGTTTTTTGCTTCGCGTATTAACTATATAATGGTGCTGTTAAGCAACATTTATTACTCTCACTCATATTTTTCAGATTAAGCGTGACCAGTTTGAGTACACCATGAGCGAGACCAACGATATGTTTGCTGAGGCCGAGTCGTTAAGCAGCCGGACATACTGTGAGAGCTGCTTCACTTATATACTGACTCCTTCTCCTATCTCTGTGGTGACACATACTGTGACAAGGTAGGTAGTATCAGTGAAAATATATGGGAAGGGGTCACGTGGTCTGTAAAAAAAGTGAAAAACTCTGTAGTCAAAGTGAAAATTAACTTTAATAAATGGTAGAATTATGGCTATATAGTAAAACGGCAAAAGTAGATTTGATGATGACTGCTTCTGTATCAGCTTCTATGTGTGACAATATACAAGGCCTCTGTGCTCAAAGGAAAAATGAATAGATATGCAATAAAAGTAAGAGTATATGTGATAAGGCAATATTTGTGTGGAATATTGTTAGTGATGGGCATCTGAGTGTATTGTGATGTCTTGGCGTAGTAGCAGTGATAATACCAGTCATTAGTGCAGGGCTCGAAATACTGCTTGTCCGCTTGCCCAGGACAAGCTGCTATTTTGATGGACCTGTAAATCTTTCATGCAACTTGTCTGCCTGGCAAGTAACTAAATTATGCAACAGACACATACTTATCCTTTTTGGCAAGTCACTATGCAAACGGATAAGTAGGTTTAGTATGAAGCTTGTCCGTTTGGCAAGTGATGTTAAAAAAGTATTTCGAGCCCTGCTGGTGGCAGCCAGGAAGATGGTTCATATCAAGGAGACAGTTTTGTGAGACATAATAGGGCAAATCTGAGGATTAGCCAGTGAGCTGTATCAACATTTTGAAAACGTTATTTGGTTTAATCATGAAAAATTCTACTAACACAAGTCTTGATGAAGCTCACGTGCATTCTACTGATGTAAATTGCTTGTAATTTCAAAACTTTAAATTGGGTTTATGTCCAATTTAAAAAGATTTGCTCCATTCGCACTATCAGTTATGTGTAGAAGCCTGGGCAAACTTTTCACGCTACACTGCTTCTGTGCACTCAGCAGTGGTGGTTACCTGTTGGTGTAAAATTTGAGAGAAATTTGTGGCCATTTGCTAGCCTGCATGAGCGTTAATTCCCCCCCACAAAGAATAGATTGTAGATAAATGAGGTCCAACTTCAGAGAAGAAATACCGAAACCTTCTGATTCTAGACAATGGTACATGTATTATCAATGAATAATTTTACCTCTACTTTGTTACTTTCTTGTTATATTAAGCTGGCGATATACAACCAATATATTATAATAGTAGTAACACAAAATGATTAATGTTGTAGGAAACGTCACGATTACCAGAAGCTAGAATCGGTTGCAATTGGTAACAGGAAAGTCAAGCGAAGGAGGTTGAGAAGCATTGAGGTGCCAAATAATACAGACAATAAATGAATAGTATATGGATGTGAGGGAAACCGCAAAAGAAACAAAATGTAGAGACATGTCAGATGCCAGCAACAATCTACAAAGGACAAGAAAGGCCAAGTCACATGTTATAGCAGGATGGAATGACACAGTAAAACACCATACCGAAGTGCATCATGCTGAAGCTAAAGAAGCAGTTCTGAGGTGGAGATCAACTGGTAGCCAACGAGATACAGAAGTATATCAAGAAATGTGAAGGACGAGCATAAGATTCAACATGGAGTTGAGACAATAAAAACTTTATAAAGACAAACATGAAGCTGATGGGATGGCAAAACGTTCCTCTAAACAAAGCAGAGAATTTTGGAAAGCGATAACGGAGGCCCAGAAGGACAGCGTTAATGCTGCTGATACATCTATTGGCCCTGTGTCTGGAGTTACGAATGTGGAAAGATTGCTGTAAAGGATTATTAAATAGCAGTGTTAATCTAAGATGTGAGCAAAGTGTGTTGCAAAAACTAGATACAGCTAGTGATAACTTTGATTTGATGCATGGTAGCTTTAAACTTGTGGCTGTATTATACGCTATTGATAGACTTGAATGTAGTAAAGCAGCTGGGGAAGACCTTATATAGTCAAAACGCTTTAAATATGATCATACCGATCTTCATATACTTTTATTTATTTTATTCAACTCTGTTATGGTTTATAGTTATCTTCCCCATGCATTTATGGATACCATAATATTACCAATTGTTACGGATCTAGCAAAACATTAATACAGGCCAATTGCTGTAACTTGTGTGGCATCAAAGATACTCAAAGAAGTTATCCTAGATAAATACAGTAGTGATGTTTATACTAGTGATTACCAGTTTAGTTTTAAAAAGTGCCATTCAACAGATATGTGTGTTTTTACATTTAAGGATAGTGTAGGACGTTTTACAGCTCATGGTAGTCCAGTGTATTTATCGATGCGTCTAAAGCTTTCAACAAAATAAATCATTGGGTTTTATTTGACAAACTTATTAACTGTGAACTACCACATGCTATTGTTAGACGCTTACTTAACTAGTATGTAGCACAACACTTTTATGTTAGATGGTGTGGATGTTTGTCTTGTCTACATCTTTCAAAGCGTTCAGTGGTATTAAGCAGGGAACTTGGTTGAACTAGTCTTTCTCTGGCTGCTGTATTAATGGCCAATGTATTAATCATGTATTGTATCTAGATGACTCGATACCACACACTCCATCTCTCCATGCATTGCTAGATCTACTTGACATATGCCAAGATTATGCCAGTACATGTGACATTACATACAACTTAGAAAACAGTGTGCATGTGTGTTAATTAAACCAACCACAAGAAGTGACCTAATTATACCAATGTATTTTTGAATGAATAAGGTGGTAACAAAAAAGAAATATCTCAGTGTATGGTTAACTGATCAACGATGATAATATTGATATGCACAGACAAATATCTGCATCATGTAGTCGTGGAGATATGTTATTGCAAAAATTCAGAAAATGTTCTGTTAATGTCATAGCTCACCTCTAACATTTTCTGTTCTGACTTTTTGTGTTGTGCCCCATTATGGTGTTTGTGTTCAGCGTCAATGATGACATGCATCGAAGTTGCTTATAAAAATGTTTTTAGAATGTTTATGTCTATTAGTAGACGTCTAACATCTGTTATATGTTTTACTTGCAATGTGGTATTGATTGCTTTCTTGTTTTTCTTCGAAAATGCATTTGTATGTTCAAGCAACGGATGTTGATTAGCAGCGATACTCTTGTCAGAACTATAACTATAATACATGTATAATTCTATATGTATTTTTTACATGACAATAGACTTGGCAATCACTGGGCAAAGTTATTACACGTTAACTAATTCTTTTAACTATAATTATTTTATCAGAACGCTGAAAGTAATTTTTAACGTCTCTTTAATAATTACTGTGTATGTATATACGTATAAACTACACTTTGTTATATGGCCTAGCGCTGAAATATAGACATATACAATGCATAATGTTGAAAATGATAATTATAGGTATTGAATGGAAAATGATTTTGTTTCTGGTGTACAGTTAGTCTCGTAGGATTTAAAATATTCATAATGGTATAAATGCCTTCAATGTAGATATATTTATCATGGTTTTAATGTTATTAAAGAAAGATTCGATTTTATAGCATCAGTATTGTAGTAGTATCATTAATGTTGCGATATGAAATGGCACTTAAAATTGATGGGTTTGGGCAGAGAACATTCATGTTGTTATATTTCATTTTGGTCATATATTTCTAATTCTCTGTGTGTGTGCGCATGCGAGTGCATGAGTGTGTGCTTTACTATGCTGTACTTACTGTAATCTGATATACATGAAAAGTTTTTCTTCTGAATAACCACAATAAATATTTCATAAATGTGTCTTGTAGTTCTTGTTTATACAGGTTTCATACATTGTGCTGTATATGCACTGGGGATATTAAGAAAGCATCGTAATATGCAGTATTTAAACAATATCCGACAGTAATGACGAGAGTGTGCTATATGTTTACAGTAACATGATACTTTATAGATTTAAGGGCATGCAAATTTCATGTCCGGCAGTAAGGCCGTCAGCCAATAGGTCTGCATCTCCCACGTAACACCATGAACATGGGTTCTCGAACCCCACCCAGGGTATAAACTCACGGATGTAAAATAACATGTAGCCTGTGCATCAGTCATTCTGAGAACCAGTGCATATCCTTGATTCAAACATTACAGGTAGAGTCAGCCATCTACCTATTGGTCTGCTTTGCTATCCTAGTCAGTAAGGGCGTCAGCCAATATATATTAATTGATGCATATTTTCACAGCAATGTAAACCCAATTTATTTCTGTACTTCCATGCAGAAATTGATTTGATTCATAAAATCAAGTGGGAACTAAATTGAGGCACAAAATCAATATTATGCTGCGTTCTTTTACAAATTACGAACTCGTAAGTACGAGATCGTGAAGTCGTGAACTTGAAACGAACGGAATTTCACGAGTTCACGAGTCGTGAACTCGAAAGGATGACGTAAAAGAACGGTGTTTCCCAAGTCGTGAACTCGTAATTACCAGTTCACGAGACCAAAAGAACACGCACAAGTCGTGAAGTCGTGAATTCACGAGTTCACGATCTCGTAATTACCAGTTCACGCGACCAAAAGAACGCAGCATTAGTACATTGAACTTACTATTGAATAAATATCAGGATTATATTAGGGATTTTCTTGAATGAGGATCATAGATTTAATACAAGTTTCTTATGCAACATGTAAATTAACACCCATTTGTTTTTATGGACAAATGGTTGAAATGCCCGAGTTATGTCATTATTATGGGGTTTTAATGCCTGGTTTTCATAATATTTTAGGCAAACATAAAACAGTTTACCCCTAGTTA
>WLWI01005995.1_pt1 | contig 10072 bp, 5 predicted proteins | sample 6701501 | NCBI WGS metagenome assembly WLWI01 (sample SAMN12718690, study PRJNA515312) | sponge metagenome | isolation source: marine sponge | host: Mycale hentscheli | place: New Zealand: South Island, Marlborough, Capsize Point | collected 2014-11-01
AATGTTAGTAATTCCTGGTGGTATAGCTTCTTGATCACGCACAAACACTCCAGATAGAGCCTTCCAACTAGTTATTTCTTCAGACTTCCACAGTGAAGTAGACCTGTCCATACTTACTGTGCTAACCAGAAGGTTCAAAGGTTATTTTCAAGTCTTTTTAAGAGCATGATCATCGCCTGCGCGATTTAACGTGCATTTATGGCACGCGCGCTAGCGGGCTAACTTTCTTTCCTTAACGGCACTAGAGATAGTGGACATCGGGCGCAATATATTAACCTCATTCACATACGTACACTTCATGATGTAATTCAATTTCTACACATAAGACACTTTTCTAAAAATATTGGTAAAGGGGTTTCAATGCTGCAAATCCGGTGGTGTTGTGCATTAATGCTAATTTTGAATTGTTGGGGAGTTTTAAAGCATTTTTTCTTGCTGCAGCCGATAGTCGATGATTTATGAGGCCGTGGACGTCCATGAGCGATTATCGATGATCGGTTACTCGTCACTCCCAGGGATATATCACGCTTCCTATAAACGGGGAGAAACTGATTATTAGTAACATGCAATAGAAGATAATTAAAATATATTTTTGGCTAAATAAGGCTAGGTTGAGGCAACGATTGGCGCAAAGTTCGGCCGATAGTAGTCGCAAAGTTCGGCCGATAGTCGAGGTTCTACGCTACTACGTATTCTTTTTGGCTACCTATACCACATTGGTTTTTAAATGGAATGTGTTTCAAACAAAGACTACAATAAAATCGCTATTTAGTTTGTTTATGATAATAGTGATTTAGTTGGACACCATCTACCTATCTTACCAAAAGTTAATAATAGCTGGTAGTCAGTAAAATGATGACTATTTAAACGCTGGTAGTTAAATTGATTGTCTGTCCCCACTATATTAACAAGCCCCCATAAAACCCTGATTTACTCATTACCAATTTAAGGTCAGTTTGTATAAGTAGTATATGCTATCTTTGTGCTTCTGGGGTTAAAGACATCTAATTACAAAGAAAAAATCTCTTAATAATTTAGTGTAGCTATCAATTATATGACTGTGGGAGTAAATATGTATGAACAAAATTCTTGGAAAATGGATTTAGCATGAAGCATATTCAAATTTTCGATCTTTCATTGATACTTGTATTAGCTGTATGTACATTCTAATTATGCATGACTTTTGAATTGCATTCTTTTCTTTTTATTATTGGTGTACACACTTTCTCACACTCTCACTAAATCTGCGAAGCGAATTGATTTCCAATAGTCTTTCAAGTGTAACTATCTTCCTTTAATATTCAGCAATTGAAAAAAATAAAAGCAACAACCATTTTACTGATGTCTATCTGAATTATTTACAGTTTTAGAACAGTAGATAATCCAAGAGTGAATGCCCCAAAGTTGGGACTAGCTGTTTATTTTTGTAGGTTGCCATCTATGTATGAAAATATTCTCACTAGACACACATTCCCAGTCTGTATATCAATGATAATAAAAAACAGATACGTTATTGAAACTATACACATGTTTACTTCAGCTCAATGCAATGAATGTTAGCTACTGGCTAGTAAAGTTATTTCAACTGCACATTAAATAAGGTAAATGAAATTATAGTAGCTAGCTAACTACTCTTGTCTTCTCTGAAATTATCCTCATTTTCTTTCTCAAGAACGAAGTATACATGTTCCTAGAAGAGAGTACACAGCAGTCACATTAAGCAAATTTTATAATTGCAATTTTTAATTAATAATGGTGATCATTTAAAATAAAGAATGTCACACCAGTAATTATTGATTTAAATTACCTCCTTCTTTATTTTGTCAGCTCCAGGTGGTGAAATATCGTTTAGTGAGCTGTAAAGTCCAGGTTTGTCTGACTGAGGTGCAGGTTTAGGAGAGACTTCCTGTTATATAATTATATATAATAAATTGTATGTCTGTAATTAAATGAATGATTTCATCACATTAAATATAATTGTATGCATTTATTTGGCCTGCCAATGCTTGGATAATATGTGGTATAATGTTTATATGCTGCATAAAATAGATTTATTTTTGTGTTAGTGTATTAAACCATATGTGCATTGCATATGTGCATTGCAATATGTAAGTTAACTTAGTGTATGTACAGTATTTGTAATTCCATTGGCATAATATTTGCATAATAAATGTATAAATGTGTCATTGTTATATCCATGGACAGTGACAAAGAGTTACAGATATGTCTATATTCATTTTACTATAAAAACTATAGCCAAACAGTAACTGGTTCACAATGGTTATTGAAATGTTCATAATTTTATATATAAAATATTATAAATTAAAGCACACACATGCTGAAATTTGTGAAATTTGTCATACAAGGTAATCTAAAGTATATAATTAGCATGTGCCTGATATAATAGGTTTACCTATAAACATCATAGTATTATTGCTCAAGTAAAATCAAGTATTCTAAATTGTTGAGTAGCATGTATTAAAACATAGCTACTGTAGTTTTTATATTGTGACAGAGGAAAGCTAAACTGCTTAGGTCCTTCAAAGAGGGACACCATTAACTTAATGTCACTCAGATTGCACTTTGTGTGTCATTGCTAGGAGCAGTAACTTTGTTCTAATTTAATTAGGTACTGCAAAGCCGTCGTAAACTACCATTTATAGAGTCTTTCAGGCCCAAGTAGCGTCCTTGCTGCACTAACTCAAGAAGCTACAGCCTAGGACCCTAAAAATAGTAGTTTCCTCTGAGGCAGCGCCTAACTACAACCTATTATTCTTTGTTCCTATAATGCTTCATTGTGTTTTTATTGTCATTGTAACCAAACTATTCAAATAATAAATAGGAAACCTTTGCTGTAGCCTTATGTCAGCATTGTTATTACTATACAATTATAGCAAATGCATTCAATTAATACACTGAATATGTATAGGTTACACAACAATGAGGAGGTCAGTACAGGATTTACACAACTGAGGACCGAAAGTCCAATGATAGTATAGAATCTTGTTATAACTGCCCTGAATTATATCATGGTTCTAGGCTACAGAAATAAACTCATGAAAACAAATTTTTGATTGGACAGTTCACTTATTCACCTCCAGGAAGTGGGTGAGAAATTATTCACAGTGAATTGAGTGATCTTGGACAGTTTGAATGCATCATGGTACAAGTACTATCATAGTATTATAATATCCACTAATAATGTTTTCTAATGAAATTATTACTTTTTTCATCTCAACACAGAAACAGTCTAAACTATATTCATGTACAATAATTGTTTACAAGTTTCTGAGTTCTGGTTTGACTAATGTAGCAGATAATTCAATATATTATACTCACTGTATTAATTTCTGACTTCTGATATAATTTAAGTATAGGTGCTGTCAGTGATCTGTGGAAATATAGAAAACTGTTATTATTTCCTATCTATAAAGTGATACTCATACCTGATATTGAGAGACTTCCTACCAGATAGGTGCTGACGAATGAGCAAAACAATGATGATGCTGACTGTTATTATGAATATGGTAGCTAGTGCAGCTGCTATTGATGATGTTAATATAGTACAGTCTTGTGCTATATAACATGAAAATGTAATGAAATTAATCGTATCAATAACATATTATTTATCTTACCTTTAGTACCTTCACATTGTGACACATAATCTCTTAATTTCAGCATTTCATTTTGAACCATTTCTCCTCGCAAATCTTTTACCAAAAATTTATCATGTTTTGAAACAATAATAATGGGATGCTCATCTCCTTTTATTGTGATATTAGTGAAATTATTTCTTGTCGTTATGATTTGAAAAATACATCCACTATGATTACAACCTTCAACATAATCACAAGCCACTTTGTAAGTGTCCTTCTCTTGAGTCAAACAAACAATTGATCCCTTGATGTCGTTTGTACCTACAACAATTCATATACCTCAGGATAGCTAAACTCTATACAAATATTTTTTTATTTTGTAAGCATACTGGTAGCTATATTATTCAATAGAATGAAATAGTGACAAAATACCAACTCATGATAGATATAATTATATGGTTCTTACATATACTTCCTAACTGAAATTTGCGAATGCCATACATATTTCTTGACAATAAGTAGGCCTTAAATGAAGTGCTTCTCGTTAAATTTCCAATTGAGATCATCATAGAACCATTGGTAACTAGTGTCTCTAAAGATGACGTGTTTTTAAGAGTTTTTGAATTGGTCAACTCCAAAATGAAGGATGTGTTAGAATCTTGGGGACATATTGACTTCTATAGATAACAAAAAAATATAGTGGATATTATTATTTACTCAGTTGTTTTCATCAGTATATATTACACTGTTATTAAACAGCTATGTTGTCACAGAGTCACTAACACATTGATATTCATCTTAGGCTAAGATAACACCTTAGTGTATAAGGATGTCCATGCTAAACCGAAGAGCTACAAGATAATAGCTTTACATGATGACTTATCGATAAGAACTTACTATAACTGAAACTGACAAGATATAGCTGCCTTGATTTGGTGACAAACTATAACTAATCATGTCTTCTGATGGTACATATGGTAGTGATCCATTAATGCAAGATGTATTGCTTCCAACACTGTTATTACCAGTTATACATAAAGTAAAGGGATCACATGACTCATTACCCTCTAGAATAAATTCGAAGACATTTTTATTGACTACAACTTCAGAATAATTGATCAATTTACTTGGCTTCAAAAATGTAAGAAATAAATTTAAAGTAATTTCAACTGTTTCTATTCTTTGAAAATTCCAAGCTGTGACCAAGAACTTGTTGTTAACTCTTACAAACACATTGTAAGGAGCATCTGGTACACCTAAAGCCAACAAAGAAAGCTAAACTGAATAGATATATCTATACAAAAATAAGTATATTTGTCATAAATGTTTATTTCAGCCGAACTTAGCTAGATGAGAGAGAGAGCTTGTGTGCTTTTTGTTCAATTCTTTATAATTTATACATTTGTTCAATTCTTTATAATTTATACATTTCTTGTACTAATGTATTTATTTTTTTAGTTCAAATTAGACATTTCTTCCATTTCAAACTAATCATTTGAAACATACCATAAACTGTTAACTTTTCTGATATGTATGCAGAAACTCCATCCTTCGATTCTTCACATTGGAGATAAAACAAACCTATAGTACTTGTGTTAATGAGTAGAGTTGATTCATAACGATACTCAGTGGCTCTAAAACCGTCAGCATACATCGTCCTCTGATTGTTAATTCTTGTAGGACTACTTATGATATGATTATTGTTGTCAAAAATTTTCCATCCCGTAATCGATCCAGTAGTGTCGCTGCAAGACACATTAGTAGGTGTCAGCACAGGAATGACAAGTGGACCACTAGGAGTCAGCTTCAAAGCTAAAAATAAATCAATGTTAATGTTAGCCTTAAGAATGGAATACTAAAGCTACTCTTACCTAGTTCAGCTCCAAAGGACCAGATAAGCACAATGACTGCTAAAAACATAGTCATAAAGAACTAATTTAAATTTTTTAAAGAAGATGTCCCATACTGGGGCTGGTATAGGTATTATGAAAGAAAAGCGAAAATAGGAATGAGATGATCAGGGGAAAGCACTGAAATTTATTAACCGATTATTCCCAATTTTTATTATCGTAATTTTAGAGAAAATTTGTACATTTAGTACGTATCAGAATGAAGCACCAAAGGTTATACGAATTGTCAGCTCTAGAATATTATTTATTTGCTTATTCCTAATTGGAATGATTATAGATAGAGCAATGAAAATATTATATTTTTTGTCTTCGTTTGAGAATAAACTAACATGCCAGAGAGACCTGTATATTGTTTCAACGCCATTGTTCACCTTGGGCTGGGTGAACTCTTCAGAGGGCAAAAATAAATTGCTCACGCGATTATGACGTGACGACTAGCTAGAGGCGTTACTTGCAAAAGCCAGTACTATCGCGGAGCATTTTCACCTTATCTCAAACTCAGACCGACATTCAAAAAGAGTAGCGGCTGAGTACAATTGGGGCATTACAGACAGACTGATAGACAGACAGACAATTAGACAGACAGACAAATAGGGGGGCAGGCAAACAGGCAGACACACAGACAGACAGACAGACAGACTGACAGACAGACAGACACACAGACTGATGGACGGAGGGACAGACTGACAGGCAATTGTAATGCTTTTGCAGGTGCATTTGAGGGCAAATTAAGTTGTATTGTTACTAAATGTTGTAGCTAGTTTATTTATTTTACTCTTACATAACTCTCAAGAGCAAGCTTTTTACCTTATGTACATTATGGTAACCTCAGTGACACTGAATGAATTATCTTCATTTCAATTATTTTAATTTGTAAGTTAAATTATTAACTAAAATTATTATATCTTAGATCAGCCTAAGGCAGCTTCATTGTTTGGAGAACATTTGGCAACAAAATCTAAATGAGTCTATTGACAACCATGAGCAAGAATTTGTAGACTGTTCTTATTCACTAGCAAAAAAACTTTTAAATTTGGAGGATAGGATAGGGGAAATAATGAAGAGAAAGTGTGCATAAAGATGGTACTATTAGACCTTGCTCAGATTTACTTAGCATTATTTGAGCATAATGAAAAATAATCAATGTATCAAGCAAAATGGGTAGCCAAATAGCATGATTGTAGCATAATGGGTAGCCAAGCAACATAAACAATTTGAGCCACATAGGTAGCTGTTGAACTAACCGTGAAGAATGGTTACACATCAGGCCTACCAGCAGCTCGGTATACCATTGGCCTTCTGTGTCTACTTTGCTGATGTGGCATAGGGTGAAGTAAATGGAAATGTATCACATGAGCAACAGCTCCTTTGCCAATCAAACACATGTGTACAGCCTGCATGAGACTATTCAATGATAACAAACCTATGTTGGATACCTTTTGGCTGCTCATATACATGCAAATATCAAATTTCAAGTTTTGAAGCCAATTGCTACAGATAATGCATTCCCATCACTGAGCCTACAAGAACCTATTGGTGGACTTAATGTGATAACAGCTATCTACATGACTGCCAGTTAAGAGGTCTTACTTTTTTGTCATTTTACCTGTCTCAATGGAGTAGACAATTGTTTAGTTCACATGTCTATAAAAGTTAGGCCATTATTCACGTTATATCTATAAATAGAACATAAAAGCAGAAGTGATAGTTGACACTGTGAGTCCTTAGATTTTAAGAAGAGTTATGCATTTTTTGAAAGACTATTATTATCCTTGGGAATTCTGTGATAGTCATTGTTTAAACAATATTTTTGCCATTTTTTCCCATTATAGATGTCGCAATATGCTTTATGCTTAAGTGAACCGGTTCAAATAAAGTGAAATTGAATTCTATATAACTGTGATGCAAACTATCAGCTGATAATAAAAATTTAAAATGTGTGGTGACCTACAAATACATCCTGATTTACAAATTAACACATTAAGAAGCAACATGCATGATAGATCAATATTACAACATTTTATCTCTCATGTCCTTATACCTTTCCCTAATTTATAGTTATATTTATTATTACTACCATTGATTGTCAATACAATATTGTGAAGTCCTTGCTTCCTATTGTATTTATTGCACACAGCAGAACAGGTTGGTCTAAAGATAGGAAATGAATAGGCTTCTTTTTTATTTATCTATTCTGAGACATATTTAATGAATTTGTTAGGGGGAAACTGTGTTGCAATGTGTATACTGGGTTGGACAGTTTAAAATATTATATATGAAAGATACTAGATAGTGATTGAATAGCAAATAAAGTTATTTAAAATATCCTGAGCCAACTGGCCTATTGTTATTTATATAGCTAAAGCCTGCCTGTCAGCAGACGACACATATATACCAGCCAGTCAGAGTTGATTAAGCTTCATCATTACCTGAATGAAAAAAAATCATTAAGTTCTACTTGCTGTACTATGAATAATTGGCAGAAACAAAGGACAAGAAATAATAAAGATTTGCATTCAAACTAATACCTTAGATGTAAGCAGTCAAGTATACTTACCATTAAACTCTCCAAACTAACATCTTAATGATTGTAGTAGTTCCTTATTAACCTATTATATCCTCTTTCTTTCTTTATTTTTTCCATAAGTCTTGTCCTGTTCATTCCCAACTCTATGAAAACTGTACACTCCAGGTTTCTGTATTCATGTATTATTTTATTCACTGAACTGAGTTTGAAATTGTATTCAATTGTAGCACAAAACCATAATCCACCATAAATCATGGTCAGAAGAAGGCTGAAAAGCAGGAGAAAGCAAAGGTCAAGAAGAATACAACTGACTTATGCAAATACTTCCATGAAAAATACACAGAAATGACCTACTGTGAGGGAGTATGAGAGATAGACAAAGGAGAAGAGAATCCACGAGTTACAAAAAAGAATTAAGAAAAACTGAGATGGCACGTGAAAAAAGAGAACAGGAGAGGAATGTGGGTATTATGATTGTTAAGTACATGTGTCACACTCCTCAGCAACTACACCTGTAGCTCAGTTGCTGCCACCATAGTTAAGGTTGGCCGTGCCAATGTTCTCAGAAAGTATACAGTTTATATCAAAAATATATTAACTATGTGATGTATGGAGTGATGGCTTACAGCACTTTTATCAGAACCAGTGATAGGACAAACAAATTCCATTTAAATACCAAATAATACACTTAGATAGGAAATGACTAACTAAATGACACACACAAGCACACGCAAGGAAGGACCTATAATAACTCAACACATGTTCACAAGAAAAATGTATAATGTTCCCTATCCTGCCCCTACATAGGAATCCATGAATAAAAATACATTATTTTACTGCATTTCTAATCGGAAAAGTTAGTACATGAAGTGCTATGATGTAATGGAGTACTTGCTAGTATATTGCAAAAGAGTATGAAGTATAATAATTGATTGAAATAACAAATACTATCACAAAAATTATAGTGGGAATGTACGTGCAAGAAAAAAATTAAATAGTTATATGTTTGAAAATAAAACTTCAAGTGAGTAATGACATTTCTGCAGCCATGATTAGAACTCATTTAATTATTTTTCATTAGTTACATACACGACTAAATGTTTACATGACTTAGATAGTTTAATTTTTTATACCAATTTAAATAATTAATGAAACATTATTTGAAATCCTTTTTTTTTTAAGGATTCGTGACAACTTCTATAAATTTAAGTGAACAAACAGAATCATAATTATGAGTACACACAACTCTATTTTACTGTTTCATATAAAGGAATGCATTGAGCGCTATTGAAATGATTTTTTGTCCTATTAATAATTTCGTAAGATGGATTGGCATCACTTGTTAAATCATCAGTTTGTGCTGCAATAGAAGTAACTTTTACTACATCATATGATAAGTTGTTGGCACATTTCTAAACAAATTAAAAGATACATCAGTATGTATATCAATTAAACCATTTGTATTCACACATTTTATACTTTTTTGAGTATCTAATGTATTATATTATATATAGTATTGTGTATACGTAGATGCATCATCAGTTATTTATTTAATATTCATAGTCACAACTGATTGAATATCTTTGCTCTTTGCATTTTATAAGATTTTGAGTAAGAGTTTGGGTCTTTCTCTGGTTATTTTTGTTGACTTGACCACTTCTATAGTATACTATGTCTGTGTTCGGGTTTTAGCCCTCCACAAGACATATCTTCATAACTTATTAGCTAACTTCACTCTGTTACATGCTCACTCATAAGTCAGGGTTTCATAGAGGGGGGGGGGGAAACCTGGGATATCCCCCCCCAAAAGAAAATTTCCCCCCCCAAAGATTTTTGCTCATTCAATTATTTAATAGATTTGAATTTCATAATAGCAATACCATAAGAACAAAGACACGTTAAATAAAGTCACTCTTAACCCTCTCACCGGCAGATAAAATTCAGTTATTTATTTTTTCTACATGAATAATGTTTAAAAATAAATATAAAATCAGGAGTTCAAAAAAGTACCTAGCAACCATATATCACGTGAAAGTACA
>WLWI01005997.1_pt1 | contig 10070 bp, 6 predicted proteins | sample 6701501 | NCBI WGS metagenome assembly WLWI01 (sample SAMN12718690, study PRJNA515312) | sponge metagenome | isolation source: marine sponge | host: Mycale hentscheli | place: New Zealand: South Island, Marlborough, Capsize Point | collected 2014-11-01
TTTCCGACTCTTTTCTCTGTAGTGTAATATATGATTATTGCAAAAATGTGTGGGTTGTGACAGTATTTATTATCTAAAATCTAGTCATTATTATCTAAAACCTAGTCAGCTGTCAAGAAATATTTCACAGAAGCTCCAGAAGGGTTGTTTTCTATAGCTGCCAGGCCAAGTTCATGTTGTGCTGGACATTCCTGTACATTTTCTTGCGCCCTATATTATTGTGCTAGACATTCCTGACGCCCCGTACTATTCCTATGCACTCCCAGATTGTGTTGATAGGATTGAAGCACCAATCAATTTTTTTGTGCCTTCTGGTAGAGACCTAACTGCCAAAATGCAGTATCAGATAGCGGATAAATAAGCTGGGACTAAAAATGGAAGACTCCAGACTTCAAAAGGAGAGATGCTGTCCTTCAGGTTAGACAACAATATTGTAGTATCAGGGTTTCATACAGGATATTTTTCTGGGAAGGGGAAGATTTTAGGAAGGAGGGGCCACACTTGTTTGACCACACCCCCTTTTGTTGAAATCACACCCGTTTGATTAAAAATTGTCTCAGGTCCACAATTAGTGACACAGAATATCATTATAAATCATAACCCCAGAATACCATTAAGTAGTAAATATTAATTTATTTCATGAAATTTCTGGGGGGGGACTCAAGTTGGGGGAGGTAGGAATCCCACTACCTCTGTATGAAACCCTAAATATAGAACCCCCCTCCAACAACTTACTTATTACTTTACTTTACTCCACTCAATTTCATTGGAGAATTAAGGTTAGAACACCATCAGTCGAATGTTCATGTGCAGGTTGTGCCACAACTAATACTCCTACTTACAACTGTAATGAAGATTATAACTTACTGTACACTCGAAGTTCTACTTCCTCAATGATCGCCTTGTTATATTTTACCTTCCCATAACAATAAATAGTTCCCGTAGCTCGGTAGTCAATGTCATTTACAGAAATTGTTTCACCTTTTCCAATTCTTGTGTACACTGATGGAGTACTGAAATGTTTGTGGAACCAGGTTGCTTTCCCTTTTCTTATCATACATGTGAGGGTCAAGGAAATTCCAAGTTCAATATTAATAACATTATCGGCTAAACCTTTAGCTTCTTTGATATATCCCTTATAACGTTCTGTAAGAAAAAAATTGTGTAAGAAATCAATGAGAAATACTTCGTTCTAGAAGTTACATGAAGTAACTGTCCCATGACCTATTTAGCAAGTCAACTCTAATGTGTGAGCAATGTCGACATATAGTATTTAATACACATGTTATTAATGTTCATAACACATAGTCAGTAAGACATAAGTGGTTTGCAGACTACATCTGTGGTTGTGGCTTGGAAAAACTACATAAAAAGTAAAATATTTGATCTGTTTAAGCCAGACTACTTCTACACTTTAATAAATGGTCTCTTAGTTTAATTTGCTTTCAATTTCAATTTGGTTTAAAATAGTAAGAAAAGTATTAAGCTAGATAATTTGCAACTCCAAACCTAAGGTGTAGTAGGGTGTCAAGACACCCTTAAAAATGACCCGATCTTTGTATACTTGTGAAGTTTGAACCAAATCATTCCATAATAGTGTATAATGACCTGCACATTTCACTATAGTATATAATAAGCCTCCCCACTTACACACTAGTGTATAATTATTCCTCTATGTCAACTCAGAGGAGAGTAGAACACTCCTTTCAGTATTTTATCCCCCCCCCCCCATCTCATGTTGCCAATGATGGTATGGGATACTTAATCCTTTTTGTGTTTTGATCTTTTGCCAGAAGGAATTTGGAGCTCACAGTCCCCTATTATATGGGTACAGAGACAACAAATTACAATCACCTTAGTAGCTCCCTTCTATTTAGCAATAAAAATGGTGCAAAAGACAGAATAAAAATATTAAACAATGTTATTTTACCGCTGGCATATTTATGAAGCTCTAGACCCAATAACTTAAATTGAAGAGAACAAGAAGAGTTTTAAACACTTTATGAATTAGTAGCAGAAATGTAGCTATGCTATCGTAGCCTCCGTTTATACACTTAATGGGAATTGGGTAGCTAGAATCCAAGCTTTGTTACTCTTTGTCCTGTTAAATTATACCCAGCAAACTTTTCATCACAAGTTTAATCTTGATGTGAGAGAGCTGTGAACATAGTCTGTCAACAACAGGAAGGAACACTTCAGCCATTCTGGTTTTATATACGGCACCCTGAACAAATTTAATCTTCTTTTGTTCATGTTTTCATTTATTTATTGCTAGGTAGCTACTCTGATTTTTCTGTGTATTATAATGTTTTTAAAGATGGAACATTAAAGGAAATATTATCTAAATAGAAGCGTACCAAATTTCACCCACAATAAGGGTTTAATAAGATAATTACAACACTGTGACAGCACATAATGAATTTGTGTTAGAAGTATAACTTCCAGTAAAATCGTCCTCAATCATATTGTTTTTATCACTTCCCAATGACTACGTTGACACCACATAGATCAACCTCGTTAAAAATTTCTATTAATATTGCTAAATTGCTTGCACAGGTGACCCCTGTACTTATTGTTATTGATAGAAATATATTGCATAAAGAATTTACGGTAAGCTGTAATGGAAAGATGTGCAGGTACTGCAGGGCTGCCAACACGCTGGTAAATCGTGGAGGGATAAAAGCTATTAGTTCGAGCTCTATTATATGTACTATAACTATGTGCGTGTATAAGTAATAAAAATTAGTATTGATGAAATCTAGTGTCACCTGAGCTACAATTGTGACCGTCTACGGGAAAACCGGGCGCAACGCGGCGTGCGTAATATCGAGAAAAGATCGATCGATTTCTTAAAAATGTATTGTTTCAAGCCTGCGGAAGGGAACGGTTAGGTCTATTATAGCAGGAACGACTAAAGCTGGATAAAACTTGGAGAGCTCAATATCTGGACGCCGACAACTCCGTAAGTGCAAAAAAAAAAATTCGAAGGTGCCGCGTTGTGCCTGGTTTTCCTATAGACGGTCACAATTATAGTTTTACTGGATGGAGAAAATAGGCTTAAACAATAAACACAGACACTGATCATTATTTTGAAGAAGTGGTGTTGAGTATAATAAACATTTAAGAACACCGCTTATTAAAAAAATTATCATCTATTTATTTAGCGTCATTTTTCACATATTGGATATTTAATATACGCTATAGGAGATGATGTACTTGATAGTATATGAAAAAAAAACAACTTTTACTTACTTCCAATATAAACACGAGTCCTTGATTTAAATGATTTATTTCCTACTCCTGCACAAGTGTACACACCTCTGTCTATAAACTCAACATTATGTAATACTATAGTTTCTTTTATGCCATCAAATTTTTTTAAAATGCCATAATTTAACCACGGTATAATACTATTAGATTTAGCCCAACTAGGTTTTTTTTTACTGTAGCAAGTAATTTCTAGTGAATTTCCAAAATAAGCTATATGATATCGGGATATAATTCCATAACTGGATGTATTGTAGGAACCAGCACTTACTGTAATATCTAGTAAATATTTAGCATAATGCATGTAATAATAATTAGGGTTGATCTAGTAGGACTTCAAATATTTTTTTAAAGTTGGAAAAAACCCTGAAATTTCCTGAAGTACGGGATTTGGTGCACTATGCACAATATGTTGTACTGTTCTCCAGATATTAAAAAAAACTCAGGAAAAAATCTAAAAAAATAGTACAACTCATGTAACATTTCAAGAAATTTTTTTTTTACATCTATTGTAAATAGGTATAAAAATTATCACCCAGCACTGGAAGCCAGACTGTTTTATTGCAACAATGGGAGGGAAAGTGTCCTGCATTAACGGTTACAACCAGTTATAATGGTATATGGACTGGTCGCCATTGGGGCTGGTCCTCCCCTGATTTCCTACTTTTTGTGTTTTAGACAATCAGTCTTGCACTATTTGGTACTACATGCAAACGGTAGAATTCTACAAAAGTACAATTATTTAATAGGTATGATCTACCTCTGTCAGCTTTGCATTTAAACAATACATGAGCAAAAACAAGTTACTAAATCTGTCCTTTAAATTTTGCTAAGTGTTATATGCCCTAGAACATTTAGCTAATCATTTGCTAAGTATCCAACCAATTTCATTTCTGAGTATCCCATGGTAAAGTGAATATCCCATGCTAAAGTGAATATCCCATGGTAAAGTGAATATCCCATGCTAAAGTGAATATCACAATCTATAAATAAAACTACATGACTTTGACTGACCTTTGATTGTAATTAATTTTAAGATAATTATTATTATTGCAATCATTGATCCAAATACTACAGCAAATAATTTTTAGTGGATACTAATCTAAAACAGCAAGACTCTAGATGGGGACGCTGCATGAAATACTACCACACGCAAGGGTCCAAGGCTCCAAGCCATTACCCCTAGTGACAACCTCCCCAGAACAAGAGCTCCACCCCTAGCTTAAGGCCTCTTCTACTCTAGAAAATGTCGGATGATGAGAATGAATACGGCACTTTAGTTGTTGTGTTTTGTTGTTGTTGTTTTTTGTTAGGCTACACGTGGCCTTGGGATGCCTTCCTAGTAATTTGGAAGCTGTAGCACAAGCCGTCTTCGCCCTACGCACTACAACACTTCAGTATTTTTGCTAAACTTATTATTGCTGATTTCTGTCCGTATACTATTACCGCGTGTCTCCGGGACACTACGGAATAAACCGGTTACGGACGGATTGAAAGAAGTCTAAAAGCTTAATGCAGGGCTCCTTAAGAAACTACGATGGCGAGAAATGCGCGAGTACGTGAATTATGTAGAATTGTAAGTGAATTAGTTAGCTACAGTTTTTCCTCGCTGTTAGTGAAAAGCCCGCCAATAATTTCTTAGCAACTCTCCGTACACGAGTCCAACCGGCTAGTGTTTCTAGCCTCCAAGTGTGAGTTCTAGAAAGCCTCCAAGTGTGAGTTCTAGAGCACGCCAGAACCTACAACTGTGGCATAAGCTAGAGCTAACTGGTGTCTATCCATTTCTGCCATAAATAGTTTATCGAAAAAAGTCGACCCATAAGGCTTTACCCGGGGATACTGAAAAAAAATTGTTTGCCCCGTTTAGGCCGATTTTTCCAAAACCCGGTCACATATTATATAATATATAATAATATTGTATGTCATTATAAAATTGTATTAATTATGCCAATTTTTTTGTATAAAAAAAAAGTTAAAATTTATAGTAAAATCATGAATAAAATGATATGAATGATTCAGTATGAAGGACAAAGTAATACTGGAATGTGTGTGGCCATAGCTAAAGGTGTAGGTGATGTGATGGATTCTTCACAATTACTGCCCAGTACTTCAGAAGTTCGTCACACAAAGAAAGTAAGAATATTGTTTAAATACACGCTTAAGCACACAACAATCAGACTTACTTGAGGGCGTTCAGCCGCGGTCCTGGTTCTTTTCTTCTAAGAATTGTCAGTTTTAGCGCACAACTGGATGCCCATATAAATGATGAACTACAGGTGATTAGTTATAACCTCGTATATTGAATACAGCCACGGAAAAAACGTTTTCGCCCTTTCAGCTACTACTGTCAAGTGACCTTAATTGGTTTCCGGTTTGCCAAGTGCATTCCTCTTTTGCCACATTTGTGGTCGTGCCAACTCAACAGGGACATAAGGAGGACCCATATTTCTAGTAATACATAATCTGTGGGATCTCCGATTTTCTAGCGCTCGGAACAGCCATTTAGAATGGTGTGTTGGCTATTTACCAGCATGGCACAATTAAGATAGGGGTCCCCTATATTTTTCCTGCTCTGGCTTATTATTGTCATTATTTGAGCTAATTTACATTTCTTTTCTCAAGCTGTTGGTATCTTTTTGACAACTATTTAACCTCAAGTATGTTCGCTACTATTTTTGCACAAAAAATTCTCTTTTGATAATTAACTTCTTAAGAAAACAGTTTAAATTTGTTTTTACTGTTTATAAGCGTAAGTGGGCATAAACCTAACTAAGACTGCAACGAGCATAAACCTAACTAAGACTGCAACTGAGTCATTTGACATCCATAACAAACTCATATATATACTAGTGATGTGCTTGAGCACAAATGGTGAGCGAACCTAACGACTATACTATTTTTATAAGAATGATTTTGACTTCTAACACTGAAGCTACTGAAAATAAGGTCCAGTTTTAAAATTTCGCATACACGGTAAAGGGATTTCAGTGCCATAGTAATAACTCTCTGCAACTGGTTGAATTGAAGGAAAAAAACAACAACAAAACAATACACGTTACTTAAAAGTTTTCTTAGTGATATTCTTTAACACACAATGCTTTGACACAACTGGACATGCGCCTACACAGACTTACCTTCGCAGTAGTCTAATGAACAATGTATTTTCAAGTAAATACTGTTGCGCACGGCTTATAACCATGACAAAGAGGGCATTGACTTATCACCTCCACTAAATCGGATAGAAAGGGAAGTCCCTTAAGTTTTCAAGTTTTAACTGCACCCGCAAAAGAATTCAAAACGGTAAACTATTCAATTTCTAGGGTGATACGGGTACTGATCGATGAACCAGAGGATTCTGTTTAGTGCAATTTGGGACCGGGTCGACCATGTAACTAACACAAAAACATGACGGTCAAAGTACAAAGTGACATAAGTACGTCCATACATATACACAAATAAACAAACATCCCGGACTTTCAATTGTATTACCCCTGTAAGTGTATAAAATATTGTGAAAACTAGTAGTCAACTATACAACATTTTCTATTTTTTGTCAACTCTAATTAACTTGCAGTGTTAATAGAGTTTGTTACGATAGACGCTGGACCCTTTCCAGTTTGGAGCTACTTGTTAAAAATTATAATTATACTTTATTTACTACGAAATGATTGCGACATTACTTTGGAAACTGTGGGGCTTGTGTCTAGGTAAATGAATCGGTCACTTTAAATATAAGCATCTTTGATTAACGTTTGTTAATGTTTTAGTAAGTGGAGTGATAGAAATCTATCCTGAGTTCCAAGTGGCTTATGAAGGACAAGACCTGCAACTAACATGTTATAGCAGGAAAAAACCATGTTGGAAAAAAAATGGTGTAATAATTAAGCCTAATTTCGTAACTAAGAATACTATTAGAATAGAGAAAGTTTCACACAGGGATAGTGGTGTATATACATGTTCTGTTAGAGAGTTTCCAAGATTTAAAATGATTAAGGCAAAAGCTGAAGTGTATGTTGGATGTAAGCATTTAGTTTAAAGTACTAAAGGACTCCACAATTTGAATAATGTTCAATTACTACATGTAACCAAATAACTATGAAGAAATTGTGCTTCAGATTTCTACAGTCCCAACCAATAATATACCTATAATTAATATAATAGTTATTGCACAAGTCAGCTACAATTTGTGGGGTTGTAGCTCCTTAGGAGTTACACTTAACGGTATCATAGAGGTATCACTATTAGAGGTAACACAATTGAAAATCAGGGATTTTTTGTGTATTTAAGGTATGTTTGGCGGTACTGACGTACTGACGTCATTTCTGTACTTTGCCCCCCACGTTATTTTAATCGCGAGGTGGTCGACCTGTTGCCAAGATAGTCTGAAAATACCTTCAGTTTTTTTAATGTCTCCACTAAGCTGCGACATATTCTTTATTTTGAAATTATTGTAACTTAGGATAAATGTAGTAATTTCTTCACAAATTGAAAATTATTTAATATAGGCTTGTACTAGACCAGTTGTAGAGGGTGACAGGATAGATCGCTACAACCAGCGACTTTAAAGTAAGCCGCCGAGTGGCCTTGGACTTAGTCTGGCGCGCGCAGCCCCTCCGCGGTAAAAAATGGGGAGGGTCTGGTGACCCGTACGTACCAGTTTGTGTATTTCCCCCATGAATCGTGGGGAAACGTATAAAATGTATACTTCATATGATAACGTGATCTAAAAATAGTTACAATTATATCCGTGGGCGGTGAGGAAAATAGTGCTGTAAGAAAAAACGCGCTGCACTTGAAGCGCGTGGTAGATCTGAGCTCGCCAGACTAAGCTCCGCTGGTGATGTCTGAGAGTTGCAAGTTGGAGGAACTTATACAAGATGTGTGGCTACTTCTGTTGAGCTACCATTTGAGCTAAGCATGGAGCAGGTAGAAAGTATTGTACACTTTGCTAGAGGAAAGGATGTATTTGTAAGTCTTCTAACTGGATCATTCTTCTACCAAGAGTATCTGACCGTGCAGGAATGCAATCAATGTGCTTCTTAATCACATTCCAGGATCACCAAACTGGTACATACGGGTCACCAGACCCACCCGATTTTTCCGCGGAGTGGCTGCGCGCGCCAGACTAGCTTTGGACTATCAATTCCTCAGGTAAACTTTTCAGGACTAGATTTTTTCTTATTTATAAACTTTAATCAGGAAAAAGAACTTGTCAAGGACACAGTCGTTAGCGATTAAAATGAGTACTGACTGAATAACGTAACAAGGACACGCCACCATAAGTCCAACCCGAAGCCAACTGCGCCTGCACAGGTTGGCAGGCACCCGGTAACCCCTTTACCGACCTGGTATACACAAACAAACAAAAAACGGCACAGTAACAATTACAATTAATGATACTCGAAACAAAAAAACATAATGTAAATGTTTCTTCTGACACTCTCTCTTTGGTCAACTTCTTTAATTGTCGTTGGAGGGTGGCCCGACACCTGTGATAACTAATTCGGTGAAAGCGGGAGTTAAATAGTGAGATATAGCTACTGGAATTGTTTCATGTGACGTTGGAACAGCAATTGAAGATAGAACGCGCTTTAATAAATCATGTCTAGTTGTATGTTGCTGGTGTTATTTATTAAGTATGAAATGACGATGTCTAAAAGTTCATTATCCTTCCTCATTAATCTGAGTCGTTTGTTTCTGGATATAGATAGAACGTCAAACAGAGTTTCCAGTTCATTGTTATATAGCTGCAACACACTTCTGTGCAGCAATTCTTTCTGTAATTAGTCATTCATAGAATCCTGATTGATGTAATCTTGATGCTAGCTTGTAGTGAGTGATTTGCTTTGGTTGGATAATTCAATTTAATTACTGTAATATCCTTCTGTTTAAAAAACTTAGAGTGCAGGAGTATGAAAACTGTGGGATTTGGAAACCCCTAGGTTCCTAGAAGCATCTTCGCTATGCTAGGATTCTACAGTCCAGAGCCTTCAAGTTTCAAACTTCTACTGACTTCAAGCTAGCACTCTAACTATTGTATATAATCATAATTATACACATTATGTATATAATTATAATTATATGCACATTATATTATATTTGCTTGTAGTAAGACAAGAAAATAAGATAATTGGGCTGACCTCCAGGGCCCTGGCTATTGGAGATACTATGAAAATACAGTGTCTTTCCCACTGCTCACCAAAGTGGTTTTTTAAGAAACATATTAATAATTCAGATGTGCTTCTAATATCTGGAAAGTGGGTACTAAAAATTAAACCTATTCATAGAAGTCATACTGGTGTGTATTATTGTTATGGCTGTACGGAAACACTGACTTACTTTCTCAATGAACAGGAAATCATCGTTTATAGTAAGTTTTGCTCATCATTTTTCAATTGTGATTATTTCCAGTAAAATTGTTGACCTCAGAATGAAGAATAGAAATGTTTCTCATTGTTTCGGGTTAATTTTAGCAATATATATAATTCAGCGAGCGAGCGAAGCGAGCGAAGCTGACTCTCAGTCATGTTCAATTGAGATTTCAGATATATATAGGTATGTACGCGTACGTCCAAAAATTTCGCACGCGCTTCTAATTACGTAAGTTAGGTAAAGCGTTCACAGTTCCAGTATTTTTTAATTAACGAGCACGGAGAATCCTGCTACACTGCCTTACCAACTTTGTTTCAACCAAAAAGTTTATAGCTACTCTCTTCTTGAAACAATTGTGAAGTCTTTGTCAAGCTGCGCTTCTTTGCCACTGCTTTTGAAGTTTATTCAGGTAATTCTGTTATTGTTAACTC
>WLWI01005999.1_pt1 | contig 10068 bp, 3 predicted proteins | sample 6701501 | NCBI WGS metagenome assembly WLWI01 (sample SAMN12718690, study PRJNA515312) | sponge metagenome | isolation source: marine sponge | host: Mycale hentscheli | place: New Zealand: South Island, Marlborough, Capsize Point | collected 2014-11-01
AAATGTCATCCAATCAATTGAAGATATTCAATGTGTTGTAAATCCCCTTGTACTCACTGCCAGCACATGCAATTGTAACAATAGCTAGTGGCAATGTGATTAATTTGTAACCATATTAGCTGATACTTTCAGTAGTCTGCCATAGTATTTCTACTTTCACTACTTTACTATAAATTGTAATCAAAGCATCACATGCCTCATAGCAACTCAATTTACCTAAACAAGCAACTTTTAGATTGCATTAGAAAAATCATTTTAAAATAGTTAATATCACTGTATACAATACTTTTTGAGTAGTAAATACGCAAGAAATCATTACACTAGCCTCTATGAATAATTTATATGGCCTGTTTTAAAGAATCAGCAGCATTTTCCTCCATCTCACTCATGTAGTGTTGTGAGTTAGTGACACATAACTTGGTATTGGATTAGCTTTCAGACTATCATTTTGTGTAATATTATCTGGTGACATTTGCAATTTTTAACAAAAATCATCTCACGCGAATTTTTACTTTAAAATAAACAGCAACTTCGGAGATTATCAAGACATATAGCCATTTCCTACATTCAAATATTAAATAATTCTTGTGGACTCACAATATATAGTTAGTAGTACTTAATACTCATCATGTATAGAAACCCCATCATTATTTAAGTAATTCCCCTTAATGACGATTTGTTTATAAGCAACTCTTTCAACTGCATTGTGTTGTATAATACTTAGTCATTGTATTGAAGTTAAGTATGTACTTTGGAAACACTAGCTGTATTTACTAACTATAGCAGAAATCTTTGATGGCTGACCATGTTATTTAGGTCATGCATGATAGATATAGTATTAACTACACTCTCTAATGTGTGAACAGTATAACTTCAAACATGCTTGGCAAAGTTTAGGCTTCGTAAGTGTATAATATTGCCAATATCGTATTTTCATTATTTAATGAACAGTTATTTGATATTATTATTTATTACTTAGTTGTACTTGTTATATTTTATACAAAGGATAAATTATCTTTAGCTAAGAAGATGTAACAGATTTTTTGGACAGTTAGTTCTAGTTTTCTAGTACTATTTTCACTCCTGAAAGTCAACTCAAAATGTGTCACATTTTACATAATAAATGACATTAAGCTATTTCAGCTCTTGAGTTACTTTAAAGCTATGTATTTTGCAATCATTATTAAGGCCAAATTATGTGAGCCTATACACAATGCAATAGTGTATTGAGCTTAGATTTGTCTTACATTATTTAGTTGGAAATGTCAACAAATGAATTCAATGAATGATAAGTTTTAGTATTTCCTTTGCATGAGGCAATAGATTAAAACTGCTATGAGTAGGACTAATCCAACAATCATGACAGGAACAATCGACTTGGCTAAAATTAATTGAGTCAAGCATTACATATTGATGTAGTTCATAATACTTGTACACTTATAAAATTAATGCCTTTAAACTATCTCAAGTATAATGACTGAATCATAAATCCCATCCTTATTCATTATAATGAATAACATCCATATGTTCTATTGTTTAGTTCCTACTGTGCAGTAGGACAAAGCAAACAGATTCTGCAACTCTATGTGGATAAAAGAATGTGCGTCCACTAGGTGACATGTTTCTATTAGTTATAAGGTTATGCTATTAATATCGCTGGTTGCTTTATCTCAATCTAGTCAAATGTTTAAGATGACATAGCAGTTAGGGGAACCACCTTTTAGTATCTATGGGATTGTTTTTATTCCAAATAAGAAGCTGTTATGAAACAAATCTTCAAAGTAACTGGCTGAAAGATATTGTTACACAAATAGAGCTAACTGTTTAGCACTTACTTTAGGTCTAGGAGATGATAGTTTATACAAAAATGTAAAAAATTTTTCAAATCTATAGTATCTCAGCATCAATGACTCGAACTAACTTTATTTCATAGCTCATACTCTGCCAAAAAGCACTGTCTTTGTTTGTTGCTTGATTGATTTTAGTTATTAATTTAAGAATTGATTGCAAAAATGAAAATATTTATTAGTTGCTAGAAGTAATAAGAATATGTGAGTCGCTAAATATTTATATTATTTCTGCCAAAATATGTCATGTAGCTGAGAATCAATGTATGCCAGTCATGTGACCCTGTGTATTTAGGACATTATGTTATGCACACATGTTTTTACATCAAGTTAATAATGTATTTTATCACCAGATATCAGACAAAGTGAAATAGCTAAAATTAATTAAGCTAGACTATTCAGCAGCATGAATAAAAAAATTAACGATATTCATAGTTAACGATAGTCCACAAGAATGTTGGCTGTAGCTATTCTATCTAACAAAACAAGATTCACGAGTTGTTTATCACTTAAGAAAATATTCCTTCTTAAAACTTTGATCTCATCCGTCTCCGTAGTCTAACTACATACAATTATAACAAAGTATAGCTATAACAATATTGCAAGATTTGATCTTAAAATAAGGTATCATAACTGCTGGTATTATTGCATTTAGATTTAATTGAGGAATTCTGGTATCATACTACCTGTAACATACTCAGTGTTACTTCTTGAAAAGGTTCTTTCATAGCATTCATAAAGCTCACTCGCTAGCCGATAACTAACATTAGTACCAATAATCACTCATAATTAGTCACAAGTATTAGGTGCTTGATATTATAAGAGGTACACTTTCTTATTCTAACTCAGAGGTATTGTTTCAATTATGTGTTAAAAATATTATTAGTAGTGCGCAAGAAATCCTTACATTAATTTTGTACAGGTTGCTACGACTGATTGATATGGCAATAAAAAAATCAGCAGCATTTTTCTCCACCTCACTCACTCACTCTTACACATAGTTTTGTGATTTAGTGTCACATAATTAGGAAATGAACTGTATAGCTTTCTGACAATGTTGTAGATCAGTAACTACTGACATGTGCAACTTCAAACAAAAATTATTATCACATTCTTTATTTTACTTATAATAAATCGTAAAATTTGAGATTATTAAGACATATTTCATAGTAACATTAACTGATATTTTGTACATTCATCACTACTCTTCTTTACCTAGTGGTAAAGAAGGGTAGTGATGTTGGAGCATCCAGTCCCCATTCTCTACCTAGTGGTAAAGAAGGGTAATAATATTGGAGCATCCAGCCCCAATTATCTACCAAGTGTCAAAGAAGGGTATACGCTTACTATAGTAATGTTGGAGCAACCAACCCCCATTCTCAAAGAAGGGTAGTAATATTGGAGCATCCAGCCCCCATTCTCAAAGAAGGGTAGTAATGTTGGAGCATCCAGTCCCCATTCTCAAAGAAGGGTAGTAATGTTGGAGCATCCAGCCCCCATTCTCAAAGAATGATAGTAATAATGGAGCATCCAGTCCCCATTCTCTAACTAGTGGCAAAGAAGGGTAATAATGATGGAGTATCCAGCCCCCATTCTCTACCAGTGGCAAAGAAGGATAGTAATGTTGGAGCATCCAGGCCCCCATTCTCTACCTAGTGGTAAAGAAGGGTAGTAATGATGGAGTATCCAGCCCCCATTCTCTACCAGTGGCAAAGAAGGGTAGTAATGATGGAGCATCCAACCCCCATTCTCTACCACCAGTGGCAAAAAAGGATAGTAATGTTGGAGAATCCAGCCCCAATTCTCAGCATAATACATGAGATATAGCAGACTAGTCTAAAGGGCAAGTTCATCTAGCTACAAAACCAATACTGAAGTGAAGATATAGCACTAACAGAGTTCTGCCAAATTGTATGACCGCAGGCGTGGGTGAAAATTAAACAAGCACTAGCTAATCTGGCGCAGCCAGACCCTTTACCTAACCACTACGCGGAGAAAGGGTCTGGGGACAATAATCATGCACCTTGGCTGTTCTAGAGGAATGTGGTAGTGGTTGTCTAATTACTGTTACGGAGCCCGCGGTTAGCTGGACGAGATGACCTGAGTACAACCACGGAGTATTTTGCGCAAGCTCAGCAACCACCTAGGTAAGATGCCCACTCATTTCACCGAGGGCTGCCTGGGAGACGACAAAAAAATGTTAACTAACCAAAGCCCAAAATCTTGGCTGTGTGCACGATTGTCCCCAGACCGTTTCTCCGCGTAGCGGTCAGGTAAAGGGTCTGGCTGCACCAGACTAAGCGCTAGCTTGATTGACTAGTATCACGTGCTATGTGTTTACCCAAGCAGTCTCGATAGAGGGGTGGGGCTGAGTTAGTAGGCTGTGGACAATCCGCGACGTATACCTAACGGCTATTAGCTTTTCGTTCTTCTGGTGAGTTTTCCAAGTTAACTAGCGTGTTGCAAATACTCAGTTAAAATGCATTTAGGCGTGACTTTTAAGTAGAGTATGATAACTTGCTTGCATGAAGGTTACCGCTATGGTTTGATTTAGCTTTTCTTCATGACATTTATATCATTAAATTTTATATCCACTCTCTCTATTCGTTTTGCACTTCCTCGTGAAAGGTGGCATGCCAAGAAACTAGGCTGCATGCATACTTATGATTACGGACAATGTAAAACGTGTTCCAAAGCTTTGTTTTAATAGAGTTCAGCATCCATTGCTTTCTGCAAGACAGAGAGGGTTTGGAATTTACATTCTTTAACTATAAATACTAAAACTGAACTGAAGCTATTACACAAACTAAAGAAATACTGGCATATTTGGTGGAAGACTTGCGAGAAAAAAAATACTTGCTTAATTTACAATTAATAAATGCTACGTTTATTCGAGCAGTCTAAATAAAAGCGTGGAGCTCAGTTACTAGGCTGTGGACGGTCCTCATCATTAATTATCTAAACTGCTCAAGCTTTTCGTCCATCAGGTGAGTTTTCCAAATTAACTAGAGAGGTAACGACAGTCAGTGAAAATGCATTTAGGGGCGACTCTTCATGAGTGGTAAAATGCTTTGTTCACTGTGGACGTTGTGGACAAGTGGAACAATAATCCCCAGGAGGTGGCCTCGGCTCCCTCTGCTACTTCCTTCAAACTCAGACTAAAGAAGTTACTCTTTGTTTAACCTTGTTCACCCCTTCTGTTCTACCCTCTGTCTTGTCTTAGTTCTGTTTCACCCTCTTTGTAGGATGACCTTGAAAATAGCCCTGCTAGTTGGTCTGTCCTGCCTGTCTTGTATGGTGCAGCAAACTTAAAAAAAAACAAAACAAAAAAACAAAACAACTTATTTACATGAAAATTTAGTTTGATTCAGTGTTTCAGAATTTCTTGATGGCATTTAACGTGTTCCAAAGCGTTGAGCTAATAGATCAACTCTTTCTTGGGCTCCCAAGGTTTTGTGCTGGACTATAAAAAAAGCTCTGAAAGTTGTAGAGGGTACAGTAGGCTAGTCTAAAGGCCGCTAAATTCATCTAGCTACAAATACCAATACTGAAGTGAAGCTATCGCACAAACAGAAGCTTGCCGAATTTTATGGCGCGGCTGGAGTGGGAGAAAAAAATAACACACTAGCTTAATTTAGTAGTATCACGTGCTATATGTTTACAGGAGCAGTCTCGAAAAAGGGGTGAGGCTGAGTTAGTAAGCTGTGGATGGTCCGCGACATTTACCTTAACGACTAAAGCTTGTCGTTCAGGTGAGTTTTCCAAGTTAACTAGAGCGAGGTTACAACAGTAAGTGAAAATGCATTAGGCATTGCTTTTGAGTGGAATGTTTTAATAACTTGTTTGGTGAAGGTTAGCTCTTAGGTTTGATTCAGAATTGTTTTCATGGCATTATATTATTACTTTTTCATTGATGGTGGTTGGCATGATCTGGAAGCTGAATTTGTGAAACATCTAATTCCATTTCTTATTGTCTAGAATAGCAAGCAACTGTTATCTATTAAGTGTCAAGAACTATTCTGAAGTACTAGCACATTGCTGACAATCACTGCAAGTGTGGGTGTGGCTCTCATATTGATACATCCAAGAGGTAAATGTAATTAAATATGTAAATATACTCGTTGATGTAATGCATTGCTAAATACTCAATTAAAAAGATTTGCTATAATAGCTAGTAATGCTCAATTTTTCTACAAGCAAAATATAATAAGTCTTTGAAAAAGTTATTGAAGCTGTGCAACACTGCATCAAATAAACATATTCATAGCAAGTCAGTAACCACTGGTACTACCTTAAATACTGGCCGCTTATAATAGGATATACATACTAGTGATGTGCTTCAGCACAAATGGAGGACAAGCCACTGAGTACAAGTGATTCAAAAACTTTATTTAAAACAATTCTAACCTTCTAAATTAGCAGCAGTTCCTGACAAAAAACACGAAACTGCTGAGCACGGCCAAGTTTTTGAATTGCATATTGGGAACACTTTTTAATAGTAACCACTTGCCACAACTTTTTGAGACTTGAAAATCCCAAGCAAGTATAGAGAAATTATTGCACATTTAAGAGTCTAACCATTAATATGATTTTCTTACTGACAAAAGAAACTGGGAGGAAGCCTAAGAAGCTAAATTAAAAATTAAAAAAAAATGCAGCTGATACACTTTCATTCATACATTTGGCACACAATAATTCTTTTGGTGACTTGATATATTCAGTGGGTTTATCAAGTAAGAACAGCTATGATGGACAGCGCATTAACCAAGATAATGTACCACCTCAGTTAGTGTAAGAAACTTAATTTCAGTTATAGTATGTCCAAGTTGAGTTGGTACGACCGCAAGTGTGGTAATTGAGGAATGTATTTAGTACTTTACCAGAAGCAATTTAGTCATGTGAATCCAAGTCAATTAAGCGCGCAAACGTCAATGTTGCACGTGAAAAAGGGGCGGTAGCACAGGTGTGCATTAATACTATAACTATTGAAAGAAAGAAATTTAGTGTAGTTTATTGAGTTTTTCAGGCACTGTACAGCTCATCTCGTCTATTTTCAATTATATTTATGTTTCTTACCCGCAAATAATGTACAGCAGATGGAAAACGCAAACTGGTGGGGCATTCTTCTAAAGAGACAGGATTAAAATCAGTAGATTCTACCTACTGTGTCCCAAGAAATATTCTGATATTCACAGAATTCAGCAGTACAGCACTGTTAACTTGTAGCTAAAGTTACTAGACTTTCTTGTTAAATTATAAATTGTTTTATTTATTTATAATATGCATATGAAAATTGATGAAATGATAGAATAAAGTAATAGCTACATATATACAAAATATAGTTGTGATCCAAGCTAAAGGTGGAGTGCTGCCCGAGTTGGTCCTAATCCTTACAATAAACAGCATCTATAGCAGTGAAGAAAGGAATTGGCATAAACAACGCTTTGACAAGCACACAATATAACGGCAAACAGCTTAAGTGTGGCTGTATTACAAGTTGCTAGCTATATGATAACTATATCACTGTAATATATTGGCTATACAGCATTTGTTATTGAACAGATAGACAAATAATCTTACCAACTTCCTATCAGGTGGTCCTGTACCCTCTGCGACAACAGAACATCCCGTCTATCCTGTTTCCACACTCGCAACCTAAGCTAATCGCGATATAAAGCTAGAAACACAGCAATCTGAGAAGAAGCCGCTCATTGTTTACAAAAATATTCTTAATGAAGACAGTCCTGTGGGGGCTCGCTCTTAATCCGTGGATCGGCAAGGCCCGACACCTGGAGACAGCAATAGTACGCTGCCACCAGAGAAGGTAACTAGAGTTAATCAAGCCGTAGCCGAACCCTCGCCAGCGAACTGGTTACACCACTTCAGTGAAACTTAGGTTAAGTGTAATTACGATCTGAAGAAGTCAGCACGGAGTATAATATATATACGGAGTGCTGACCCCTCCCACAATAAGAACAACAACCAATGGAATGACTCCACAACAGACCAATGACATAAAACACCAAATAAGTAAAATCACAAGAATAACTAACTGCGCATGATACAACTAAACCGACTGTTCATGAATAATGTATGTATGACTAGTATTCCACGCATGCACGTAATGTTCAATCTTCTACTTGTTCTCTCTTTCCTTTCTTCTGACTACTTCTCTTCTCTCGTCTCTCTCTTCCTTCATGTGGGCCTCTTGTATGCCCACAACCAGTGTGGTGGAATACCCCACATTACGGGAACTTATTCAGCATACTAACAACATTACACACATCACTACCATGACCACGTAATAACTGCCTTGTCATCCTTGCCACATTTCCATTAACATCATTGAAACTTGTACCAACAATTTTATTTATACTCAATATACTTTATTAAGTCTATTTTAAACTAATCAATTTGGGTTACTGGGGCTGTTTGTCCTTATAGTCATAGGCACCTTGCAACAGTGTTACAGTCATAGAGTTCACAGAATTTAGCTCAGCGGGTCAATTGGTCTAACGAACACTCAATTCCATTCTTGTGATATAATATTCACATACTTAAAATCATAAAATAATTCATTAAGTGCATCAATAATAAAAATCACTAGACTAGACTGAAGCGCAGTAAGTCTGAATAAGTCCTTTAATAGAAATCTGTCAAACACACTAACATATTTAGCATGCAAATAGTTGGCTAAGTTCAGCAACAACAAGTTACAGTTAAATTATGTTTAATTTAGATTTGCCGTGGGTTATTGAGTAGTCCAATTATCATCATCTAAGTTCTGAGGATATCTCTATTGTGTCCAACTTCTGTGTTGAGGGTCCAGCCCTAGCACAGTCATATACTTTATAGCATGATCAATTTTGTTGAGTATTGTTTCAATGATTTGTTTGTGAAATGTACAACTGCTCCATCTCAGCAGTGGGTTATCTAACCTGATTTGACCAGCTAGCTTCCTGGTATCGAGCGTAGCGAGCGAGACACTTACAGGGGTAACACAATTGAAAATCGGGGACGTTTGATATCGAGCGAAGTATATACCGCATATAGCTACTTAATTAAAAAAAACCGATTTTATTTTAGTACCTTGAGTGTTAGTTGTTAAAATCAATTATTTAACAATAGTGTAGTTTAAGGCTCGCTTGCCGTTTGTGCTCAAGCACACCACTAGTTTATTCGGCGAGCGAGCGTAGCGAGCGAGACACGTACAGGGGTAACACAATTGACAATCGGGGATGTTTATTTATTTATTTTATTTACTTATTGGCGAGCGAGCGAAGCGAACGAGACACTATCAGGTATAACTCAATCGAGATTTCGATATATTTGGCGAGCGAGCGTAGCGAGCGAGACAGTATTAGGGGTGGATAATGCAAAATCGGGTATTATGTTATATGTATTTATAGCCCGTTACCCGAGCGACCACGCTTGTCGTTAAGAACTATAAATCGGATACAGTCTGGTATGCTCGTAAGAAAATGTATTGGCGGGGAAAAGTCTGATATAGTCCTTAGCAACCATAATTATGATGGAAGGCAGATCAAAGCAAAATGGAATAATGAAGAGTTTGGGTACTTTAATACAATTACCAAGATAGCTAACGCTATACTTTGCTCGTTGTTTATGTTTGGGCTATAAAATAGTTATAAACCAAAATCATTAGGTTTGTATTGCGATTTATAAAGCCTCGCCACTTGGGCTGCGCCCTCGTGTCTCGGAGTTTATAAATCGCATACAAACCTCAATTTTGGTTTATAACTATAACATGTGTATGTGGGATGGTACGTATGCCCCTTAAACGCGCGCGCGGGGAACGTTTTTCTCCAAAAAAGCACGGCTTTTTAGGCTTGACCCCAGTTTATTCTGAAAATACAGGATTAAGCAAGCCTTACTTTATACTTAAGCTCCAAAGTGTGAGAAAATTCCTGCGAAAACGCTTGCTTTTCAAGAAACAAAAAGTTGATTCGACCGGTTACTATGGCATTGAGGACCCTTTTCCAGACTTAATTTCAAAACTTCGCCGTTTTATGGGGGGATACGGAGTGCCGGTTGTTGGTTGTCAAGAGCTGTTGGTAGTCAGAATGCCGTAGTCTACTACTTCTCGAGGGAAGCTGAGGTAAGTACGTAATTCCATATTTGTTAGCTAAATATGCAAAATTAACTCTGGCCTTTCTTTTTTGTAGCTAAGAGCTTGTCAACAGTGACTGGTAAATTCAAA
>WLWI01006001.1_pt1 | contig 10066 bp, 4 predicted proteins | sample 6701501 | NCBI WGS metagenome assembly WLWI01 (sample SAMN12718690, study PRJNA515312) | sponge metagenome | isolation source: marine sponge | host: Mycale hentscheli | place: New Zealand: South Island, Marlborough, Capsize Point | collected 2014-11-01
CCACACACACCGCACCAGTCTCTCAGACATGTCACCACACACACCGCACCAGTCTCTCAGACATGTCACCACACACACCGCACCAGTCTCTCAGACATGTCACCACACACACCGCACCAGTCTCTCAAACATGTCACCACACACACCGCACCAGTCTCTCAGACATGTCACCACACACACCGCACCAGTCTCAGACATGTCACCACACATACCGCACCAGTCTCTCAAACATGTCACCACACACACCGCACCAGTCTCTCAGACATGTCACCACCCTTTCTAAACCAACTATTATAGTTTCTAACCTGCTTTGGGTAGAAGGAACTTGAGCGCAACTTTTCTACCATTACTTTCCCCTGTGATGTCCATGCTTGCAAGAACACACGGACCTGCACATACACACACACCATACACACACACACCATCATTGCAAGTCAAGAAATGCCAAAAAAAGAAATGCCATGAAATTTTCCAACTTCAGAACTAATTATAAAGAAACTGTCTTACGACAGGAATTATAGTTTGCCTTGAACTGCCCCATGAGATGAACAGAGTTTGTGCATGAGCAGTATGTACCCATAGCAGTTATCATTTTAGATGAAGTGTTTGGAATACTCTGCAGGAAAATGTGTACTTCTAGTGGTTCTGACAAGTCATCAACTCCAGCCACTCGCATAAAGTGGTTACTATATAATATCCACATTCTCGACTAAAATAATAATAATTACAGCAGTATTTTCTGTTGACACAGCCAATTTTAGTATTGGTGACTGTTTTTCCAACTGCTGTACACCAGGCTTCGAGTCGATCGTATGAAAATTCAGTGAAATAGCTAGCATTAAATAGCGTCAATGTTCCAGTAGCCTCAGCGCACGTGCAAGTCATCGTACTCACTTAGTCCGTCAGTCAGTCGTTCACAGTGGATCTTGAAGACAGTGGCATCCCAAGCATTGAAAGAGAGAGGCATCAAACTATTTAACAGAATGTGCCAAACTTTTATATTCCGACTTGTTTTCCAGAAAAAGATAGTCACTTCTTTGGTTGTACAATAGTAAACTGTTGTGGGTAATGCCCCTAATTATCACGTCATTAGAATGTGGGCAATACCTCGTGATAACGCCGAGAGTTTACCGAATGCTGAAATTAGTGATATGAGTTATGACTGTCCATTGCTTGTTTCGCCTCTCTTACGAGGACATATTCTGTTTCACTGCATGAACTATATATTGAAATGTTGAAACCTGATTAGGTACACTTAAACAATTACTCTTTTGGTCTGAGAAATAATTTGTCATAGCTAACTAGTGTACATTACCGCTGAGTGTTCACACCTTCGGCACATCGTGTCCTTTGAAATAAAAAAAATACAATAACAAAATGGGTAATTTAAAAACTTCAATTTGTCACTACATTGAAGGGCTTAATGTTCACCATCTTCAAAATTCTACGCGTCTTTTCGTTCCCTTAAAACTAACCACCCTCCTCCTCCTCCAGGTTGTCTGCACTCCATCAGAATTAACCAGTGGAACAAAGTTACAGAAGATATAGCATTACTACAGTTAAGCTGTAACTTGCCCTTACTTTGTCTTCATCTAGACCCAGAGAGGCAAGCTGAGGCTGAAAGACTGCTGGCTTCACCAAATGGTACGCAGCTTGTTGGAGGATAAATGTACTAGTAGTAAGAATCAATTCAAGCTCCTTTGGTTCTAAATCAAGAGCACTCTGCAATCTCTCTTCTTCTTCGGTGGTAAACACTCTTTCACTCTAAAAAAAGGTTTGTTTATTTTATGTACATGAAACTGTAAATAATGCACACCTTCAAATGAAGCTTCTGCAATACTCTGGCTAGTAACTTTCCAAACTTAGCATTTTCCAACTGGTTAATAAGTGAAGCGGCCTTCTTCAAGCTAGAAAGACAAAGTTTATTTTTTAACTTCAAACGAAGGTACTGTTACCTTGGTGTAGCCTGAAATAGCTCCGTCGGAGAAGCCATACTGCCCGAAACAAGGTCACAAGGTCTGGAGGCCCGGGAAAATGGGCGTGTGCTCAAACCTAGCTGGTCCGCCCACTCTAATGAATAATTTCTGCTGCCAAATACTGCAAGCTTTTGCAAGATTCCTGATTCCTTTAGGCTAGGTAAGCGATATTAATTTGGAACGTGGCCTCTGTAGGTAGCCATAGTAATGAAGTTTATTAATAGGATAAGGTGTTATAGGTAACTGGTATAATATGCTATTTGGATGCCTTACTTGCAGATAGCACCTAACATGGAGGATGTTAGCCTTGGTGATATAGTCCATCCCATAGTCGAATATCATTAGTCCCCCATACATAACACAATTAATAACTTCAAAGAGTCTCTTTAGAATAATGATATTCACGATGTCAGGATATTGCAACAATTATGCACTGAGAAGTTGACCACCTAGTTACCAAGGACCTCCCTTTGATGTATGGCATAATTAGAGGAGGAGGAGTGGTGTACTCGCATTCTGTTGCTTGTATTTGCCTGTTAGCGGTGCAGCTTGTGACTCCTCCCAGTTGTCAGGGATCAGGAATGCAAGCAGACAAACATTAGCTGAAAAGGTCTTATATCAGAAATTACAATAAAATTTCAAGTTTTACTAGCTATAAACTGGCATACTCAGCATTTTGTATCCAGGTACATGTTGTATAATACTACCTACTGTTTGCTTTTTGTTGTTGTTGTTGTTTGCTTCATCTCATATATTTTGTTTTGTTTTTGTGTTACCGTGCTTCAATTTTATGATTCTTTTTTGTGTGTATGTATGTGTGTGTATATATATATATATACGTGTGTGTGTGTGTGTGTGTGTGTGTGAGTGTATATATATATATTTCCTCCCACCAGTCCACCCAGCTGTGATTGGGTACCTGGCATTTGCTGGGGTGCAAATTCAAGGCCTTTTCTCATAAAACAGCAATGGTCCAGGTGGGACTTCGGGTGCCCACACCACTTGCTGTGAGGAAAGGCCTCCAGCGAGTTCCTAGCCTGGCTCCAGGAACTTTGCTTGAACGGCTCATAGTGCCTGCTGAGTGCACAGGCATCCTGGCTCTACCAGATGAGCATAACCACTAGCGGTTGCAAGAGAATTTGCATGTGTGTGCATGCACGTGTGTGTGCATGCGCGTGTGTGCGTGCATGCGTGTGTGTGCGTGCATGCGTGTGTGTGGATATATGTATGTTTGTGCATTATATTGACACCGGCCGCAGTAAAATGTCTGTGGGATGAGTAATTATCACTAACAGCTGGTGTTGGACTAGCACTTGTAGAGACATGCTCAAATACGCATGCACACGCATGCACACGCATGCACACATGTGCATGATGCACACATGCATGTACATGCACTCACTCATACACCAATGTCAGATGTACACACGACACATATGTAGACACATATACCTACTAGGTCATTGCATGCTTTAATGTAGGATGTTTCTATTTACCTGATTGTGGGGCACTGTGAACTGTACCCCTATACCACCAGTACTAAAATTCATATACCATGACTGTGGTACTGCACTATACCAGTACTGGACCTACCAGTCCTGTACCTATACCATGACTGCAGCATTGGACCTATACCATGTATGGTACTGGACCTACCAGTCCTGTACCTACACCAAGACTGTGGCATTGGACCTAGTACTGTACCCATCTGACTGTGCCGCTGGACCTATACCAATACTGTTCCTACACTAGCACTATTCCTTTACCCTGACTGTTGTGCTACGGCCAGTCGGCTCTCGAAAGAGGCGTAGCATATCACAGAGGGTGTGGCATGGCTAGGTGTGGTTGAAGTGGATCCAGATATCTTAGCAATGACTCTGTTCTCTAGTTTCCTTTGTGCAGTAAAAAGGAGCACAAGTTCCCTTTTCTCATCTGTTGTTGGAGCAGACATTGATCCTGCCTTCTCGCTGTATCAATTTGTTCAGCTCATGTGCAAGTATGCTTTCCTTTGCATGGTTTCATTGGCTTAATTTCATAGATTGACTTTGTACAAATTAAGAATTTGATGTTGTTGCTCCATTGCCAAGGTTTGCACAGAATTATGACTTCTCCAGAAATCACTCCATTTCTTTGTGTTAGTAATATAAGCCAATTAGGTTGGCTGGAGGTCCATCCACTGGTTACGATGGCTCCTCTCATGGCAGGCACTTGCATAGTAGCACGGCTATGGACATGTCAGAACATAGATTGAACTGGTATGGTACCACTAGCCACAGAGGTGACAGAGATGGTCTGACATACAACACGATTCGTTCATCTATAGTTGCACAGAACCATTACAAGAATTAATTATAAACTACATCAGTTTATTTCAAGTGTAATATTATTTTATCATCTCACATAGTTGCAATATCTATTTGGCTTAATTATTAAACATACATGTAAGCTAAGTTTTAAGTAGCGGCTTGCTAAATTAATTTTCTACGTATGAAAAAGGAAACAGTAAGTCTGACTTGCCATCTTCTGATACAATTAGAGGTTAACCATTTCAATTATTGTAAGTGTATTCATCTGATGCAATGAAAATGTGTGTGCATGTGTATGTTTATGTGTATGTATGTGCATGAGTATGTGTGTGTGTGTGATGTGCTAGCGGCAGCTCCGGGTAAGACACATCCACCAGCGAACAATTAACTCATTACTAGATTAGTATGCTTTGATCTTGAGCTCCCTAATGTGTCTAATTGTGCGTGCTCACCAGCTGACCTCCCAAAGTTGCACGCCATCCCATGTCTTCACCAGCTACCAGCAAGGATCAGCTCATTAAGTTCACACATTTGTACTCCATTAAATGTCAAACATTCCTACCCACCACGAGGGAAATGGTAGATGTTTATACGCCTCCATGCAATTAACAAAGGAAGGTGGGGCTGAATGTAATGAAATAGTTAACTGTGAGGGCCCAACATGAAGACTGTGGTCTATATGCATTATATATATATATATATATATACAGCTGAAAATCTGTAATTTGAGTACTGTAAATTGGATATAAATGCATGTATATGTGAATTAATACATGTTTCTAATCTGCAAGTTATACTTCAATGGACAGGAGAGAATGAGTAGGCGTGTGAGAAAGGTCACTGTGTATCAATCCATAGCCTATTAAACAAAAGTATATAAATCAATTGAAGAGAACTTGTTCCAAAATGATAATAGATAGGGTTGACCTAAATACACATATTGGAAAGCACTTAACCTAAATATTTATTGAAGTCATTAAAGTAATTTCCATTTCAGTTCTCATAACAATGTGTCCAGTCCTATTCCATCAGTAATAGTACATTAAATGGTATTTGTTCCCATTCTTGTACCACACACACTCCCCGCTGTTCAACGAGTGCCACACCCTTCTATTCCGGTACCTTGAGTTTGCCTGCCTGCACATCAGAGAGAAACACTGACTCCATTATTTTGCTGCTACAAATGTGTTAATTGACCATCTTATCTGAGATAATTGACATCCAATGCCTTCTGGGCGGATGCTCGTTTTTTTAAACCACCGTTAAGAGTGCCAAGAGCCAGAGTGGCTTGCTGGAGGTAAACCACACCCCTTATCCTTTGTTGCGGGCACTAATTGTCCCACCCACACTAACTACAAGACTTAATGGTAGAGTTCCAATTAGCTGACAAAATGAGTGTGGTAGCCAGGAATGCCTTTGATCTGGGATTACCACACAAGCGCATCCAAATCTAGCCTGGTTGTCAACAGAGACTGCATGCTGAGGGCCTGTAAAGGGACCGGCAACGACTTGAATTGGTCCATCACTTTCATATTAACAGCCACCTGAATAGATGTTTAATTGCCGTGGGAACAAACTGCCTATCAAGTTAAGAGGACGCAGAGTTGCAGACATCCAGTCTCACTGCACTTGAAGTGGAGCCAGAGAAACCATCACCTACCACACCACATTTTAATGGAGCCAGAGAAACCATCACCTACCACACCACATTTTAGCTGCTTATTTGCTCTCCTACAGTTTTTTATTTTTATTTTTTTTAAATATATATAATGTATTATGTATTATATATTTTGTAGCAGTATTTTGTAAGGGACCAGAGTGGTACTGTTGAATTATCCTGCAAGATGATTGACATGCAAGCAAAAACTTTCAGTAATATACTTTTGGGAGTGTATTTTGGGCCTCCCAGATGATTTAATCATGAAAGGTAAAGTATCTTCGAAAATTATACGCACGATACGGTGTCGCCGATAGCATTAACACATTGTAATGGGATGGCTAACAGCAGCCTTTGCTGTGACGATAATTTACCGATTATGGGTGTGAGGGATCGGTGTTTACGTGATAGCGCACGTGAGCGACACTGGACTTCTGTTACAGGGCGGAGAAGAATCGCCTGAGAAGCGTAGCTGGTAATAATGGCTGGTTCTGGTAGTGTACAGATGTTTGGAGGAGTCAGTGGATCATATGGAGCACCTGCAGAGTCTGGGAAATTGTCAGAAGAAGTGAGACTCTATGAAAGCGCTCAGCAACGAGAAGAATTCGACAATAGGGCCAATGTCTATTCATTGATTCAGACCATTCAGGCTCTAGAAAAGGCTTACATAAAAGACGCAGTCAGTCCTCAGGACTACACAAAACAGTGTAATGTTCTTTTAGTCCAGTTTAATGCAGCTTTCAAACTCATCAAGGAAAAGTTTAATGATGTGGAAGAATTCAGCAGGAAATATTTGCTCCACTGTCCTGCAGCTTTGGAAAGAATCAAAGAAGGAAGGCCAATCACTATTAAAGATGAAGGCAATCTTAGCAAGTCCATTTTCGAGATAGTGTCACTATTTATTACTGTAATGGACCGCTTGCGTCTAGAAATTCGTGCAATGGATGAACTCTACCCTGATATCAAAGACCTTTATGAGACAATCAGCAGAATGAGTTCCCTTCCTTCCAATTTTGAAGGCCGGCAGAAAGTTCAAAAATGGCTGGAAGTGTTGAAAGCAATGCAAGCCAGTGACGAGATCACAACTGACCAGTCTAGACAAATGTTGTTTGACTTTGAAAGTGCATACAATGATTTCAATAGATTTGTTTCTCATACCTGAGATGTGTGCTTTTATAGCTGTGTCAATGTCATGTAAACCCATTGCCAAATGTCTTATAGCAGTCATGATTTGTTCATTATTATTATTATTAAGAAATTAAGTTTTATCATGTTTTTGTTTTCGAGTCTTTGTCTCTGCTGCTTGCAGCCAATGCCAACAGGGATCCAGATACCTGCATACATACAAGTGCTTTAGTGAAAGCTTCCTTAGGTGATGTCCATGCATATAGCTAATGTGCTTGGGAGAGCAAACTAATGGTGAGTGTTCAAACTCACTTGATGGACTTGTGCAGAACAAGGATTGTTTCCATAGCTGCCCATAAGAGTCAGTGCGCTCCACACTTTGACCAAGTCCCTATAAGTGAGTTATTGTGTAGGCAGAGAGCAAGTCAGAGATAGTATTAAGCTCACTTGTGTGGTAGACGTAGCAAAGAAGTCACAGAGTGAGCTCTCCATTCACACCTGATGATATCCAGACAGATGGCAGCCCCAACCTACAACAACAGTTGTACTATTAGAGAGCTAGTATGTCTTCCCTGATAATTGGTGTAAGCATTCTCTTGTATCATAGGTAAGGTTTTTTGGGTTGTTTTTTTTTAAGTTAGAGGGAAAGTATGAACACACTTGGCCATGAAGAGATTGGACTGACTGCAATATGATACTTTTCAACTGTTTACGATCCAGGGCAAACTCCGGGACTTTTTCAAATACTCTAAAAAAAATTCCACTTTAATTTTAGTTTAGAAACATTATAATCTTACATTGAGAATGTCATAAAATAATACTCCTGCTCGAGTTTCTCCATTCTAACGCTTATTAATAAGAAAACCCTTTACCAAACCCATTCGCGGGCTCTAGAATGACGATTAATTCCAATTTGGCGCGCACGTGTGACTGAATTTATTTTTTATAGTAGACAGCTGGAAATTTGTGGACTAAGTATTAGTAATCTAGAAGTAAGTTAGCATATTTAAGGTAGTTTACAATTACACGTGTGTTTTATCGTAGCCTTTGTTAGAAGTTCTAGGAGTACGTTATGGCCCAGCAACAGTATGGGTATGGCTACGGCTATCAGGCTTACAACTATGGCCAACCAGCAGCAGCCACACAAACAGCGGCTCCTCAAGGCCAGACTTACGGTGGATATAGTAGTCCAGCTGCCACTAATCGTTCAAGCTATAGCCAGAACCAGTCCGCTGGGACTCCTCAGCAGCAACAGCAGCCTAGTGTGGGCTATTCATCATATCAAGCTCCTCAGTCTTCTATAGCTCCGTCTCCCAGTAAGTAGTTATACTGTGATGCATTGAGTTAATGAGGATCAATACAGTGATGGGGACATTACTTCAGAAATGGAGCAGCAAGGGTACAAACCCTCGGTGTTAGCTAGCTATTACAAAGAAACATACAGGCTACACTGACTTTGCCTCACCAGTGGTTTCAATGGGAAACTCCAAGCATTGCGGTAAACTGGTGTTACCAACAATCGTACGGCCTAAAAAAAACAGCTTTAAAAAAATAAGCGAAACGAAAATTCTGGCACATTAAAGGTACTTAAAATGTCCAGTGGAACATTTTGATGCTTGTTTCATCTTCGGGAGGCTGTCATCTTCAAGATCCACTTTTTGTTGTGTGACAGAACGACAGACAAACTGAGTACTGTAACCCTCTCGCGCGTATGCACTGAGGGTTTTAAAGACTAATAGATGCATTGTGGTATTACCAATGATAGTATTTACCTAGCCCCACCTTCTAACGCAAATGCCCTCCTTAGCGAAAATTTCTGTATCTAACCCCTAGTGTAACTTCCAGGCAAGGATAAGTAATGAATAGTAAGAGTTGAAGGACTATAGCTCTGGTAACAACCTAAGCAGTAGAATGAATTAGCTTTGCCCAGAATTAATGATTTAAGTCAATGTAATATACAATCACAAATAGTAAAATTGCAAAAAGAACAATAAAAGTAATCAAAAATATCTAGGAAGCAAAGGTTAGACGAGGTGTGACAATTAATGCTAAGCCGTGAAAATAAGCTTCACTGAACCGGTCCATGCTGGCAGACTGGCTACTGTGGCAGTCTCTACAGTTCACAGCAGCCTCTAGTCTCTACAGTTCGTGAACTGTAGAGGCTGCTGTGAACTGTAGAGACTGCTGTGAACTGTAGAGGCTGCTGTGAACTGTAGAGACTGCTGTGAACTATAGAGACTGCTGTGAACTGTAGAGACTGCTGTGAACTGTAGAGGCTACTGTGAACTGTAGAGACTGCTGTAAACTGTAGAGACTGCTGTGAACTGTAGAGGCTGCTGTGAACTGTAGAGACTGCTGTGAACTGTAGAGGCTGCTGTGAACTGTAGAGACTGCTGTGAACTGTAGAGACTGCTGTGAACTGTAGAGACTGCTGTGAACTGTAGAGGCTACTGTGAACTGTAGAGGCTGCTGTGAACTGTAGAGACTGCTGTGAACTGTAGAGGCTGCTGTGAACTGTAGAGACTGCTGTGAACTGTAGAGGCTGCTGTGAACTGTAGAGGCTGCTGTGAACTGTAGAGACTGCTGTGAACTGTAGAGGCTGCTGTGAACTGTAGAGACTGATGTGAACTGTAGAGGCTGCTGTGAACTGTAGAGGCTGCTGTGAACTGTAGAGACTGCTGTGAACTGTAGAGGCTGCTGTGAACTGTAGAGGCTGCTGTGAACTGTAGAGGCTGCTGTGAACTGTAGAGGCTGCTGTGAACTGTAGAGAACTGTAGAGGCTACTGTGAACTGTAGAGACTGCTGTGAACTGTAGAGGCTGCTGTGAACTGTAGAGGCTGCTGTGAACTGTAGAGACTGCTGTGAACTGTAGAGACTGCTGTGAACTGTAGAGACTGCTGTGAACTGTAGAGGCTGCTGTGAACTGTAGAGACTGCTGTGAACTGTGAACTGTAGAGACTGCTGTGAACTGTAGAGACTGCTGTGAACTGTAGAGACTGCTG
>WLWI01006002.1_pt1 | contig 10066 bp, 9 predicted proteins | sample 6701501 | NCBI WGS metagenome assembly WLWI01 (sample SAMN12718690, study PRJNA515312) | sponge metagenome | isolation source: marine sponge | host: Mycale hentscheli | place: New Zealand: South Island, Marlborough, Capsize Point | collected 2014-11-01
CAGAGAGTAGAAAAAAAAAGAGAAAAGGAGGGGGAGGCGGGAGGGGGGGGCGGGGGGGAGGGGGGGGGGGGGGGGGGGGGGGGGGGGGGGGGGGGGGGGGGGGGGAGAAAACAGTGCCCCCCAGCTGCCTCCCCCCTAAAGAGCTCCCAAGTCCCATTTTGTTTGAGCAAGTGATATAATAGCTGCCATGAATAAGTGTAGCCAGAAATACCATTCTTAAATCAGAATGATTTCTATTTTATATTTTGGACATACTTAGTTATCACTTCAACAATGTACCTTGGGCAGTCTGGCTATCATACATTCAGTAAATATAATTTCAGTATTATTTGGACAATTACTTTGGATTGGGCAACAAGTAAAAGTGTTTAGCTAATACGATTGAAAACAAAATTCATCTGACGTACAAATGAAAAGAAGTTCTTAGTAAAATTCAAAACATTGAAGTTCCTTTGTTTTCTGACACTGGCAAGTTCTACATAGGTAGCTAGATGAATAAATGACAAAATATGTTGTGGCACACCGAAGTTCTAAATTTGTTAACCCATGAATCACCTGAAAAAAGTTAGTTCGGGGCCTAGCTGGCAGAAATTACTTCAGTTAAGAGAACTATCATCTTTTCTCTTATCCGAGGTTTGATGATGGCACCCTCCCACATAACTTCAACACCCCTGTTAAAACCAATTTAGCTCAAGCTACCACTCAATATGACCATTATTATGGTCTACACAGATTTTAAATAATTAATCACTTTCACAAATATCAAGCTAAAAATGGAAAATGAAACTGACTTGAATATTATGCTACTTGACACTTGTAAAATAATAGAGCAACTGATGAAGACAATGATTGACACAAGTAATACCTATGAAGGAAAAAATAATGAAATAGTGAAAGTCAGAAACAGGAAAGAAATGTTGTTTCCCTGATAGATAAAATGAGTTCAACCAGTCTGAGTTGATTGATTCAGTCAGTCTGAGTTGATTGAAGTGATTGTTCCATAGTTTTAAGTTTGGACTATATAAAATGTTTCCCTAGTAGTTTTTGCATGTGGAGATGGTTCAGCCTGGCAGACATGTCAGGCTCTGTGCTGTTGATGGCAGCCAGTGGTAGCAGTAGGACCAAGTCTGACTGAGAAAGACTATAAATCACATACAGAGAAGACAATAATTAAAATATAGTAGGATGTTTGCTATCACATATAATGTGTAAAAAAAATAAATAAATAAAAATTTCTGTACAGAATAATTGATACACTTTTGTTTAGTTACTTTTACAAACACACATACATATTAAATGTCTGCATTCACAAACACACACACACACACACACGATAAAATGTGAACACATGCATAATTGAAGCCACTATTAGTTACATATGTACCTGAGTTCCTCCATGGCAGCTGGAAGTATTTCGTTGAGCTCTAACTCCAGACCACCCTTTTCCAGCAATGCATTGGCCAGCAATACACTTTGTTCATTCAGAGACATCAGACAATCTTCCATGTACGACAAACACTAAAAAAAAAAAAGACGAAATAAAAAAACAAAAACAACAACAACATTAAACAAACAAAAAAAAAAAGCAAACATACAAACTACCTATATAATGTATGTGATGACCGGGCACAAGAAAATTGGGCATAATGTGGTGCACGTAAACATTGGGAAAAGACCGATCCACGTCTTAAAATGTATGATAAAGTTGCCTATGGACAGAAACCGTCAAAGACACAGCTATAAACTTAATATCTGGATACTGACAAAACATAAGTGAATTTTTTTTAAATTTTGATGAGGCCCACATTGTGACAGATTTTCCTGTGTACGGCCACACATGAATAATAAATCCTATGACTGAACTTACAAAGTCAGGTGGCATATTCATAGTGTGCATGCTCTTTACGGATGCCAGCATTTGGCGCACAACCCGGGAAGGCTGGCTGCTGGCTGATCCCACCAGTACATCATTAGTCTGCAGGCTTTTGGTGACTGCATGCAGCTTGACGGACCAGGAGTCAGTGCTGGCCACAATACCTACACCCACGTCAACTGGCTCCTCAATCACTGGATACTGCAATAGCAAATATAACAATAATGAATCAAATATCATGGATAACTAGCTATCAAATTCCACGAGGATTACTAGCAAGAGATGGTGTGATGGTGCAACTTATATTGATAACAAAAACAACAACAACCAAACAACCTAAAAGCTTGATTCAGTCATTGTCGGCTGAAGTAATTATAATAATCGCAAATTTTTCTCGTTCTGACAGCCAATATTGTTAATTAATTAATTGTTGACCCCTGAAGAGCTAAAGTTTTAATGAACAATATTGGCTGTTAGAACGAGAAAAATTTGCAACTAAAAGCATGTTAAGTGAATGAGAACCTACATCACATCACATCATGCTACTGAACTTACCTTGATGGAGTGAGCCAGGTCTCTGACCAGTTTCTCTTGCATCTCCTGGTCCACTGTCTGAGTAGTTCCATGCACCACAAAGTCTGGAAGATACTTCGACGACACTCTAGATAATAAAATAAATAATATGGGAGTCATAAAGGAAACGTTTGAAAATATTACTCGGGTGGACTTGCGTTTCTAAAGCATATATCTAATTATTACTACATACTTACCCAACAAATAAAGAGTGTCCGAAATCAGACATCTGCTGCCGATGAGACTCCGCCTCCTCATGCCCCCGAGCCACATAATCAGTAGGCGTGTCCAGATGAAACTCTTCCAAATCAGGTAAAGGGACATCCTCAAAGTTGCCAAATCTCTCGAGCGTGTATGGCCGATCCCTCATGAGCAGCGATCGGTTGTGGTCTTGCAGCTGTTGCTCCAGAAGAGATCGATTGTGGCGATACTTTTTGAGAGACTGAGTAGGCAAGCTTTTAGTCACTTCGTGTTCCTCATTGGACTCCATTACTTCCTTGGCTGGTTTGCTTCTTGTGGAGTTCCTGGAGGTTGTTGAGGGAAGACTTAGGAATGTGTTTCTCCACTCCTCTCTGTCCTTATCATTTTCATGGAGATGTTTATCAGAAGAAAGGTCTGAAGCGGAACTGTATAAGGCAGGGGGAAGCGATCTCCTGTTACCTCCACCCAGGGAACACATTTCCTCTTCGTCTTCTGACCTAAAGTATTTGTTACTTAAAGGAGGAGAACTAGAAGCTCTGACGGTGCTGTGGGTGTAACTCGGGTCTAGTCTACTGCTGGGTTTCAGAGAGGAAGTAATGTCTGTGGTAGACTTCAGTTCCAAGTTGTTCCAAGTTTGCTGGTGGAGAGATGATAGCTGTAAGTCGGCTGAACCTGCTTCCTGGGAATCTGAAGCATCAGCGACATGTAGGCTGATTTTGGTGCCTCGCCCACTATCTGCCTCGCTGCCGTATGGACTTTCGAACCCTGTCAGTGACGAAGGGTGCGGGGGTTTGGTCTCGGTAGGTGACACAACCGGAGAATTGGACAAAGAAGAGACAGACACTTCAGCCGAGAGACTCGAATTTGAACATTGAACTTGTGATGAAGTATTGCGATGAGGAGTTTGAGGCGGGAGAGACGAACTGAGTGAAGTTGACCACAACAAAAGCTGTGGCAACGTAGCATCACTGTCTAGGTGTGAATTACTGTGATGGCCGTCGCCGCCCACTGGATCGTGCGAAACCTGTGAACTGTTAGCCGGACTAACAGGTAAGGGATGCTGGCTCACACTCTGTTGGTTTTCATTACTGCCATCGGAAGATTGCGATTCTCCATGGAAATTTTTGAAATGATTCTTGAGCCGGCGAGGGGGTAAAGCCTTCGTTGGGTCTTTAGAAAGAGAGAGACTTTCGATGGGAGCAGATACATCAGAGTCTAAATCCAGCTGGTTGTTAGTGGGGTCTGGAGACAAGGGAGACGGCAAATCTGGAGAACACACATTCCCTTCGCATTGCCCATCCGCAGCTTCAATATCCTCGCAATCTCTCGCACTGCTTGGTGATGTTTCGCTATCCAGAGATGATGACCCTTTACCAAGTGATAACCTCTGTCCCCTAGATCCTTTCAGACTGCACTCTGGGTCACTAGCAATGCAAGTGTCTCCACTCAGTATAGACGTGCTGGCAGAATGGACTGTATTCACACTCAGCTCCTCCGAGTTTCTTGCTCGGTAAAGGGTCAGAGAGCCCGAGCTCAACGACATGTTTGGCGATAACGACATATCGACCCTGACTGCACCACAATCGGCTGGAACCGTCAGCCCTAATGGACCAGGCTCTTCAATGCAGCATCCATCAGGACTTAATACACACTTGTCTTCCAAACTCGCTCCATCTTTTCCGTATTCATCGTGCAGAGGGTGTGACTTTAGCATGAACATAGGTCTCTTGTCACCCAATCCGCTGTCGAGGTTTAGATCAGAATAAGACATCGTACCAACCGTGCTACTATAGCCTGACATCGAATCCCGCCTGCTGGAAGACCTCTTGTTGGAGTAGGGTCCGCTTTTTAACGAACAGGGCCCCCCGAATCCACTGTTGCCGCCGATGAACTCTGTGCAGCTGTCGCGACAACTATCGGTGAGAGAGAGAGACTGGTCGTAACCACTGTCTAGACTGCTGCTGGACGTGTGCGACGGCAAGGAGCTGTGGGTGTGGTCTGGAGAGAGGAGGGGCTTTGAGGCGGGATCAAAAGTGACGAAACCATCCTTTCCGAGCGAGCACTTAGCATTCGAATACACATTGGGATATCGAGCAGCTGCAGATGAAGCGCAAGCATCGTTCACTTCGCAGGACAAGTTAGTAGACGGAGGCGTGGCAATGGGGGCATGGTTATCCACAGGTAGGTCGCAAGAAACTGATCCGGACCCGTTAAACTCCAGCCGTGTCGCCGATCCAGACGAAACCAATAGCGGCGAGATCTTTTTAGACATAGAAGATTGAGAAGATTGGGACATGGAAATTTCGCCAGACCTGTTGAAAGACGAGTGTTTCTTGGCTGAGTCCCATCCCATCCCACGATGGTGAAGTTGCGTGTGCTGTAGGTGTAGACTATCTATAGAGTCTGACTCACTCTGACTGCCTTTCCTTAGGAAGTCCATCCCGGGTGTCGTCCCAGTTGTGGAGAGAGGTGTGGTTCTTATCCCGAACGGGTAAGTGCGAATGATAGGTGTGTCCATGCCTTGGTTGACGGGTGAGGCGAACGGGGAGAGAAGAGAGGCACGCTCTGGGTCACTCATGACGGTGACGGAACTTGCCCTGGACCCCAGCATGTCTATCTCGTCTAGCTGATGAACCAGGTCGTCCATGCTGGTGTGCGAGGAGGTTGGGATCTTCATGGTGTGGGTGGCGGCCAGGGGAGACCCGGGATACACCTCCTAAATTAATGACAACAACATGGTAAATTTCATGTGTGCAGTAAGTATGTATTCGCTTATGCTATTACTATTGAATGTACATGCATGCATAAGCTTTCAATGCAAATATTTATACTTTCACTGCGCCATCTAAAAATTAATTGTACTACAGTCCTTTTCACAGTACTCTATGCTCACAAAGTACTCTATGCTCACAAAGTACTCTATGCTCACAAAGTAAATACATTTTATGGGTCATAAGTTATACATTATATTTCCACTATTGTTTAACAAAAAAAATTATATGTAACAATCCTTCTTTAGTAATGTCTTGTCACTCTCTCCTTCCCCACACCTCCCAATTAGTTACATCCACTTTATTCTATTTACACAACTTTCACTTCCTTGAACTTCACTTCCTTTTCCTTCTTGTGCAGTACAAATGTCTTCCTTATTTTCTTCCTCTTTCCTACACCTACGTACCCTTAACTACAAACTTCCTCTTCCTGTTCACTTCCTCACACAACTCCTGATGCTAGCTTAGCACACCACCCTCACAAACACAAAACCTTTCACTTCTAATTCCTCCTGACTTAACCACTAGTGTGCGTGTATGCTTAAATAGCTTACAGGTGTGAAGCCAGGCTCCACTTCAGAGCAACGTATGAAGTAAGTGAGGAGATAGAGCAGTCGACTGACAGCTGCTACAGACTGGCCGCTCACTACGGTACGAGAGATCTTCAAAGGATAGCCAACAGCGCCCAATAAATCACTGAATACATATATACACAAATAGAGATAAATAAAGAAACCGGAAACAACTACATGTGCACAGTATTCTCTTCCTATCATTGAATCTCATTCACATGAATCAAATACTTAAAGCAAATTTCAAAATAAAGTTTACACGTCACTAGTATACAATTTTTCTAATTTCAAGGGTTGTTCTTCTAACTATTATAGTACACTTCCTTTGAAGTATTAGACGGTCAGCCTCATCAAACTTAATGAGAAGAATAAAGTAAACGTTTAGACGGATCGTTACCTCCAAGTATCTAATTACTCACCCGAGTTGCGCCCACAGTGGGTTGTACGGGTGACTCTCTGCCAATACTCCAAGCTGGAAAAAAAAAAAAAAAAAAAAAAGTCAGTGTCATTATTCATCTTGTACACCAAAGCTATGTACATGCCAAATTAAGTCAGCCCTTTAATTAACTTTATTATTATGAAAGGAAAGGGATACAGCAAGTGGGAAATAACATTATAAACTAGTATTGAAATTAAAAAAAATATTAAAAAGTAAATTAAAACATATTGCAATGTTACACAACATACAATACGTTTTTCTAATTCTACTTACCGACTTGGACGAGTGTTTTCCATGGCGACCACTGGTGTCAACAGAATGTTGCCTAGCAACAGTGAAGACCCATGCCAGATGGTGAGACAATACGGCAGTCAGCAGAGAAGACAAAAAACTAACACAGAAAACACACGGCAAGATGCAAAGAGTAACAGCAACAGCAGGCATTGCTACACGTGGTACTGGGTGAGTACGCGTGTGAGTGTGTGTACGGGCGGATGGTGTCCATGTTTAATGAATAGGATGACAGCAGTAGGTAATAATGAAACCCTATTGGACCACCTCAACCCACACACGTACACATGTACACGCACACATGTACACACATACGTACACGTTACATTATGCACACATGCACATACAACAGAATGCACTCAAAAAATTTGCACATACACACACACACACTTGCACACGCACACACATAAGGAGGAGACACAATGACAAGTATTTACTTTCATGCCCTGGACATGTGACCACACAGTCTGCTCACCACACATTGCCAAGTTGGGGACTGCCAGCCAGTGTGAACAAACCGAACAGACCACATGGCAAACATTCATACTCACAACTAGAGCTATCAATGGAATAAACAACCTCTCCAACACTGACACAAGGCTCACAGGTAGAATTCTTCCTCAGGAGTTAAAAAAAAATGGTGGCAGGGTTGAAACACATTGTGCTGGTGTTGCTATGCAAGTGTGAATGTGTGTGTGTGTGTGTGTGTGTGTGTGTGATATTGTCCTCACTATTTAGTCTCCCTGGTGTCCATCTCGGTGATGGCTGTGTTGAGTTCCTCCATGAACTGCAGACACACTTGCTTCCTCTGTCCTACACAACTCACCAGACTCAACCACACTGGAGACTAGAGCAGAGATGAAGGGAGAGAGAGAGAGAGAGGGAGAGAGGACAGGGCGGGGCAAGGAGGGGAGAAGGGGAGGGGGGGGGGGGGGAAAGATTAACAAGATGATATCACATTAGTATGCACCTAATATGTCACTACTTTCTAATTATCATATAATAGAGCCATAGAGATATTACTCAATGAGAAGTGACGCATTAATAATATTTAGGGAAGGACTGAATTGACTAAAAATAGGAGTATGTTTATTAATTTTTTACATACTTGTGGCCATGATACAAATAATTTAGAACATGTACGTTCCCAGCCATGGACAAACAACAGATGTTAGTAAGTAATAACAATCAAGGCCAAGTGGAAGCCTTTACTATAGCAAACTACTGCAAGTTGCATACACTATAATCATGTGTGTATGTATGTATGTATGTATGTATGTATGTATGTGTGTACATATGTATGTACGTATATGTGAATCACAATCAGCCCTAACCGCACCCTAATTCTCACCTCTATCCTGGGAGCCTTGTAGAGAGATATGAAGTCCTCCAAGAAGGTCTCGTAAGCCCGGGTGATGTGGTCAGAGGCCGCCTGCATGTTCCGCCTCCCATCAAACGCCTCCTCCACGCCCATCTTCAGCCGCTCTAGGTGTGCATCAATTAGAGTAAAGTGCGAGAAGAGGAAAGACTGGAAGTGTCTGATGTCAGGTTTGTTGAGCTCGCTGAGACACACAATGAAGCCAATGGCATACTTCCTCTTCCTACGACCACCCCCACTGCTGGACGAATGCTGCACGGGAAACACAGGCGGAATGCATGACAACAATAACAATCAATTAATCTCACAGGAAATAAGTTGGTAATATTAATATTTGTTCGTATTTGTGTGACTTGTACTCCTGAATATAAAGGGTATAGGTGATGATGTATGGTTATACGTAGAACTGAAAAAATGAAGGAGCACATTATGTATGCCAATATTTAAGATTTAATGAAACCTTTTACTCATGTGAGTCAGATACCGTCAGAAAGTATTAATCCGTATCAATGACAATCCTTTACCTGATCCAGAGGCTTCAGGACTTTGCGATAGAGTTCCGACGGGTTCTCCAGGCTGGTTGTTCGCGACCTTTGTATCCTACGTGTGAGACTGGAGGAGAGAGACAACGGGTTGTACGAGTTGAGTGGGGACGAGGGAGACTTGGGAGAGGACGACATGGGGGAGGAGGAGGGGTGGAGGTGTGGTGAGTGGGATGCAATGGGCACGCCCAGTGTGGTTGACGATTGTGGACGAAGGGAATCTAAAATAGCACAAATGACATGACAGCAATTAAAAACGACTTAAATCTCTAGACTAACGAGCGTATGGTTCAGAAAGTGAAATACAGTCTACCTTGAATCATCAAACGTTCCTCATATCTACTATATAAATTGTATATCATTTAAAAAGCCCATTGAAAAGGCCACCAGAATATTAGTACAATAACAGTACAACTTGAGTGGGAGTTCAAGTACAATAATTTTTGTATGTCATTTACAGGTAAAGATGCAAGCAGGTTATTAATGAATTACACTATGTACTGTATGTAATATACAACCGTAATGGATAAATAATGCTTAGAAAGTAACAAATAATGTTTGATCACTTTACATATGCTGAAATACAACACTACATACATACTCCCTTAGTCCTCTAATATAGTCATCAATTAACTTAACTATACAAGCACCATTTCAACAAGCCATCGTAACTTATATTACAACAAGCTTACCAAACTATTTTTGTCAGTGACTACTGCACATGCACACACATACATACACACATACTCACCAGGTGAGATCCTCCTCTGCGATGCCACGAGTCCTCTTGGGTCGGCACTGTACGAGCGATGGGAGCCCCGCCCACTGCTGCTGCTAATGGAGTAGCCGGAGACTGGGCAGCTGTCGGTGAAGTCATTGAGAGAACATTGACTAAGAGGTTTGGGACCTGAGGTAAACACCTTGGACACCATCAGCTGGTCTGTAGATCTGGAACATACAAAATACGAGGTAAAGATCATCAAAGATAAATGTAAGCGACTAACCAATATGTATCAAGAAAAAAGAAAAAAAAGAAAAGAAAAGAAAAAAGACAAAATATAACCGCAAACCTCTTCAGGTTTTAACCTTCCAATAAATTCCTCATCCAATTCAGGAAGTACCTTACCTGATGTAATGAACCTTGACGGTGTTGCCAATTACTTTCATTGGCATAGAACCAAACATCATTTCTCCCAACAGCTCTGAATCAGTCGACTATACAGACAAAAACAACAACAAAAACAAACAAACAAACAACAAAACATGAATTATTAATCAGAACAAAACCACCTAATATTAAATATATATATATATTATTCATTTGATACAGGAGAATATCACGAGTCTGTTGGCTTAGTATTTACGCGAGTGCCGCAGGCACGAGCGTAAATACCGCCAATCAGACGAGTGATATTCTCGGGTATCC
>WLWI01006004.1_pt1 | contig 10065 bp, 4 predicted proteins | sample 6701501 | NCBI WGS metagenome assembly WLWI01 (sample SAMN12718690, study PRJNA515312) | sponge metagenome | isolation source: marine sponge | host: Mycale hentscheli | place: New Zealand: South Island, Marlborough, Capsize Point | collected 2014-11-01
AATCCATTGAGCAATAGCAAGAGCAAGCTTTTACCAGCGGCTGATCAATAGAAACTTTATGTCCAGGACCGATTGTTTCTCCGCTACAAAGTCAGAAAGTTGCTTCTCCAGTAAGGGTTACTTCCGGCGGAAAAAAATACGGCGGCTCGCGGCACCGCGGTTAAGTAATAATTCGGCCGGTAATCGGATAATAGAGTTTGGTAGAATTGTCACATATAGTTTGGACTATCGTGAACTTTTCAAAACCTCACCGCAATCCCAATTCACACATTATTAATGCTGCTGGAGTCATGCATACAAAAGTGATTCAATGGAAATATCTATAGAGAGTTGTAAGCTAAGTGTAGCCATCTGAGCCTCAGTGACTGAAACCAAAAGTTATGGTTAAATCATTGCAAGTAATCAAATGTTGGTATCATTTTATATATTCAATAATGCATATGCACTAAATACCCCATGACAAATGTATTTTGTAATTGAGTAATTTTAGTGTTAAATTTATTAATTAAGCATATTAATCTTTACACCAATTAACTTACTGTAGCCTTCAATCATAATATTATTGCTCAATATATCACCTCTTCCACACTTAATAGAAGCTCCTCTTAAGTATCCAAAATTGCCAGACAAAGTTGAGGCAAAATCAACGGCTATTGAGCCATTAGCACTAAGAATTGTAATATTGACTGGATATTCCATCACATTCACAGGATAAATGTCTGTCAATTCGTATAAATACTGTGATACTGATGATTCATTGATGAACCAATTCAATGCAATTGAAGCATCTTGACCAATACAAGTGAGCTCAATGTTGCCTGGACAAAATGATCCATTAGAATTTGGTGGACTAACTTGTAATCTATAAATTGAACCTTCACTACCTGAAATACAAGGCAAATATAGAGCATAGAACACTGATAAAAAGATTTTTAGCATTTTTACAGATAACTGTAAACAAGTTAATCAGAAAATATAAGTTATATTAATTAAAGACTCAATGCTTTATGAAATTTAGTCACACAATTTTAGATTGTACAATAATTATTGGTCTACTGTATTATTTGATTTACCACTATTATTTAATCTCATTATCATACATTGTTTCATGTAATATTTTAGTGAACTAAATAATAATTATATATAAGGATTAATCTTATAAACTCATTAGTACTGTTATTATTGTGTTTACATTATAAAGGCTTAATGTATAAAATGTATAAAATCATAAATAGATAAATATAAATACATATTGCCCGTCCAATAAAAACCGACAACAAGCTGTGGTGTATTCAACTTTTCGTGGTCATAAATTAAGAATAGAATGTCAGTTACATAACTTCAATTATCTGAACACTTCAGTTATTGGAACATCCACAATCTAACCACACCCACATATTAGTGTTTTTATAATACGATTTCTATGGTGCACAGTGATATGAACATTTCTCTCTGTCCTGCTAATGTGTTCAGATAAGTGACATTCTACTGAAGTTATTACAGTCTATCACCTCAGAAGAGTGTAATAATAGTTTATTCTATGTTAGCTATCTTTACTGCAGCAGTTGGTATTAAGGTTAGTATGCTACTAGCTATTGTATTTGAGAGTAATGAGCTTACTGAATACAGCATGAGAAAACATGCAATAAATGAAATAAATAGACAAACTAACAAAAACAACAACAAAAAACAAAAACAAAATAAGCTTAAATAAATAATAAATATAATATTGATCACACTCATGCTGAGTCATACATACATTTTAGATTATACACTTGAGCAGAATATTTTTGCCCAGCACTTTGAAACAAAATAAATAAATAGGAGGGAATGAGCAATATAATTCATCTTCTGAGAGAGGTAACAAAATAAATACATGATGTTGGTGTTCCTGTTACACTACATATATGACTCAGTTGTGTGTAGAGAATATTGAGGGTAGGGATATATATTATTCAATCAGTTAATGGAGTACAGGGACAGCCTTAAGGCTTTCCAGCTTTGTCGGCAGAATCTAGACTATAATAATTGATGTTGTTTTAACTTTCAGTAGACCATATTGAGATATTTGTTATAATTACAAATATTGAACTGCTCAACTCTATTTCTTTGATTAAAAGTCCCTGCTATTATTAGCTAGTCAGTTAAAATAAACATAGAACAACAAAAATGTACAAGTTAGTTAATATGTAATAAAATTAAAAAAAATTCTCACTAATAGGATCCCTATGGTGTGACTTGTCTCACAATTAGGCAGTAGTTAATAGGTGTCACTATAAGTATTACTTCACCCGCAAGTTAGGTACTGCTTACAAAATATAAAGTACCAATATTAATACAAAAAATTGACATTGGTATATATATTCTATAGCACATATTATGAGATTCTTCAACTCAGTCATATGAGACAATAGTCAACTGGAGTAAAACAAATATGCATGAAGTTATGAACAATTTCTTGAAGTGTTACCTATAGAGCTAGCTATTGTAAAATATATGACTACAGTATCTGCTTCAATTTTTCACACACCATAAATTATTCCTTTGTGAGATTGCAACTTAATATGGTTTCTCTGTCCATTAATAAAACATCAAAGTTTTTTTTCTGTTCACTAATAAAGTGATGTGTATATCTTTGTTACATCATTCTTAAAATCCTTGCTCATGTAATTACTTACCCAGCACATTAATAGTTGTATATAATATAGAGTATGCCATCATAAACTGGTAGTACATCTAAAGTTTACAACTATTAATCATTATTATGCAAGCAAAAATTTATTTCTTATGTTGATAAGATAATTACTTCTAAGATAAATAAAAATAACACCAAACACATGTATATTAAAATTAAAAACTATTTAAAATAATCGAAGTCTTGAATTTCTTTGTACTAGAGTATCACTACTATGTATGTGATGCTTGTAGTTTTATTGCTATTTTATTTGCTTTCTTTTGAAGTTCAATATTATTATATGAAATTCCTGGCTTTAATGTTAAAAATATCCTAACACAACATCTTCCTGTACTTTCACTTCCTGGCTTATGCTGCTATTTGATATCTGTTTCAGAAAAAAACTACAGTATCAACTAATTATCAGCCCAAATTTTTTTCCTCCAATGCCCAAAAATGATACCCTATATTTCTTCCAAATTGTTTCTTATAATTTCTATAATAGTGAGGCGATGCCTCAGAGGGAGTTACCGTTTTATAGGTACCGAAAGCCTTAGGTTGTAGTGTCCGTGAGAGCAACGAGGGCTTTACTTAGGGCCTGAAGGAACGTAAAATTGGTAGTTCACATGGCTAAGCAGTGCCTAACAAATTTAGAATGTAGTGACTGCTCTTAACGATGGGACAACAAGGCAATCAGAGGGACACTAAGTTAATGGTGTCTCTCTTTGAAGGACCTAGGCAGTTCAGAGTTCCTCTGTCACAATACAAAAACTACAGTAGCTATGTTCTAATTTTTGCTGGCCCAAATTAATCTAAGATTAAAAAATGTAGTATGGATATAGTTGCAGGTATTGCAAAATAGCCAAAAAACAAACAAACAAACACAAGTAGCCTTGTAGTACTATCATCTAACTTTTTTTGAAGCAGTTGACATAATGATAAAAGAGCTGTACAACTTTTTGCTTAACTATGGTATCAACACTCACAACGAAAATAGAATCTATCTCTTAACTAGCCTTAGAACAGTCTTTAACACTAGTAAAGAAGAGTGCACGTAAACTCTAGCAAACCGCTAAGAATACGCTTTGACTTAGCTCGCTAGTCACGAAGAGGGGATTTACCCTTGAACCTCTAAGTGTATCTAATAGGGATGCCTGAAATATCTCTATTCTTATATAACAGTCTCAACATTATTAAGTAGTAGCTAGCTATGTACATAGCAATAATAGCTTACATTGCGGACAACCCTTTAGCCCAGGAGTTGGTAACGCCCTAGCAATTGACAACTGCGACACCCAGAGAGTAAGCAACTAACAAAGCAGGGAGTGTTTATTGAAGGCGGAGCTTTCTAGGACCTAATTATTGTTATAAAAAATTATGTGACCTTGCAAGCAAAAATGGTAATTCACTTATGTCCACTGTCGCTTTCAAGTTCTACTAAGGTTAGTAACTATGGAGGTTAGAGGCTTAAACTTATGTCAATTGTCGCTTTCAAGTTCTACTAAGGTTGTAACTATGGAGGTTAGAGGCTTAAAACAGGATTTCAAATTATGAGTAGCTTAGAAGTTGTTTTTACAGAGTATTTAAAATTAATGATCTTGTAGCTAATTATTGCGAATTTATTTGAACTTTATGAGTGTCAACAATCATCATAGTAACTCTTGCTTACAGTACATTCATCTGCTGAGGGTCTAACTGATGATAAACCTGATATCAAGTATTGTATGCAACACTCATTATTGAAAGTGTATTGCTGTGCAGTGTATTGTAAAGCATAAACACGGAAGAAAACTTTAGAATGTTATGATAGCATAACATTCTGCTTACACTTGTTTACTAAAACTAAGTGTGGCATATACTTATGCGATTGCTGGGCAAATCTTGGCTATATCGTATTTCTTAAAGCTAACTACTTTTTGAAAATTTTTTTTGGATGCAATGAAAACTGCCACATCATAGATGTTTAAAAAATGCTAAAATGTTTTTACAAAATGGTAGACAATTACATGAAATATCAAATGGTTTGGACGCAAATATGTAAGTTATATTAATTTGCAAAAGCATTACGGCAGTAGCTATAATATGAAGAACTAAATGTATTGATCCACTGTTGAGTTTTTTCTTGCCCAATGGTACTTGTCTGATATACAATTTGACTAGTGAGTAAATATAGGTACTTAAGGAGCTGTAATAGCAACCTATAGCCTATAATAGCTTTATTCTAAAGAATACAAATCTGTAACATTTTTTGTTCTTCAAAAATGCATCTGTTAGGTCCATGACCCGCTAAATTTGAATTGAATAAAAAAATATGATCTGCACCCCAGAACAGCCTATGGGAGAGGTATTGCTTAAAGACATACAGAGTCGAATATCTTTGTCCAACAATTTTGTAGCAGGTGCCAATTTAATTTTGACAGAGTCAGCAATTATCGAGAATAAATTAGAACAAAAATGTATACTTGTGGCCTATCTCATTGATAGAAATTGAAAGCAAAGAAGTCAATAATAATCACATGCTACTCAATAAGCTATGTTATCATGTACTTGATAACTTTAGTTGTAGATATCAGTCCAAAAATCATCAGTAGCCTTATTCACACTCATAATAATACTAAATATGTAACATTTGGCCTTTGCTTCATGGACTTGATATGTCAAGTAATGCAGATGTTTGTTATGTAGTCTTCCATTTCAGATTATAATGTATAACACACCACCACTTAATATACGTCATGTTGTCAATAGAGTAATAAGATGTTTATAGTGTATCAGTCCTGGACAAAAGCTAAAGATAAAAACTAACCTGAGGCCTATTTACAGATCAGAGTATAAATGAGGTAGAAATGGAACAAAATATCAGTAATCCTGAACTAATCAGTCCTTTTCCCCTCAAAACTACATTTCTAATATAAAACTCTGCTAAGTGCTGTGTAAATATAGTAGCAATATAAAAACCACTAGGGGGCGGGTGCCCCCTCACCCTAATAAGAGACTTGTAATTGGACTTAACTGTGTATGAGTTATCAAAGGTTTATATTTTATTTAGATCCCAAACTATTTTCAATACAGTTTATTCTTTTTTAAGTGAAATCTTGAACTACTTGGTTTAATTTAATTGAATCAGTTCTTGTTGCATAAAATACTAAGAAAAAACTGGTGGTTAATCCTACAATTAATAACTCATTGTACTTTGAAAAATATACACTATATTACAGTAAAAGAATGGGAATTCCAGCACTAATGCACTCCAGCTTCCTACTCAACTCTCTAATCCTCTAAAAGAAGTTTGTTGCCTCTTTTTGACTTAAAATTTTAATTATCAATTTGTGTTTATGATTTGGAAAAAAAAAGATAGATAGGATAGCTCATATGAAGTAGCTAAATCATCAAGGATAAATTTAATATTTTTAATACCTATAGACTCCTATATAACTCTTTCCATATATCCAGAAATTGATTCTTAGGTAACACCACATACAAGTTCTTTACAATGTTTTTAGTGAGATAATCAACATAAGATGTTTATAATGTAAAATGATTATGTTTTAAACCTTTGAGTTGTTTCAGTTTCATAATGGCTTAAAAATAATATTTCCCAAAATAACAGTTGTCTCACTAAGGAGGATGTGTTTTCCGGCTGTCTTGCTATAATATATATACATGTATTACATGAAATCAAAGAATGCCTATAATGTCGCATCATCAAGTGAACAGAACGGAATCTTTTTTAATAGTCATTACTATCAGTTACTTCTACAATAACAGAAGGTTTGTGTATTCATTAAACTGGATTTTGTACGACATGAGAAAACCGCAGACAATTTAGTTACTAAATGTACATGATCAGGAAATGTTAAAGGTCAATATGCTGTGTGGAGAGATAAAATGAAGTTTCATACATTAGCTAGATGAAAATATTCAGTTATAATCATGATTCAGATTAAGCCCAACCTTAGCTTATTATCTATTCCTCAAGACTGTGAACTGGCTTGTACACAGTTAAATGGTGCTATGAGGTGATATTTACTGCAACTTGTCCCCTCCCCCCAAAATAAACAAAGATTAATTGAATACATTATGTATCACTTATATTTGGAAGTTTCATACATTAGCTAGATGAAAATATTCAGTTATAATCATGATTCAGATTAAGCCCAACCTTAGCTTATTATCCATTCCTCAAGACTGTGAACTGGCTTGTACACAGTCAAATGGTGCTATGAGGTGATATTTACTGCAACTTGTCCCCTCCCCCCAAAATAAACAAAGATTAATTGAATACATTATGTATCACTTATATTTGTTAACTAATACTAATTTCAATGTCAACATTCCTGGACGGTCCTGGATGGTCCAGACAATACGAACCTAAGTACAGCTATACTTAATTTTACTTTGCTAATGTTTAGGCTCAATGGGTTAGGCTCTCCTACTCCATACACTCCCTACCTTGCTGCTCTGGCATTTGATTTAATTAAATTTAATTAAAATTTCAGATTAGAGAAAATGAAACACCGCCTGTAGGAAAAATGTGACATATTTCTACTAAACATTATTTTCCTTCATTGATGCAAATTTATATCAACGAGTGAATTTGTTTTACTTGACCTCAAAAATATAGAATGAATTCTAAATCAATAATCATTTTTAGAATTTATAAACAATAGCTTCTCTAGCCAATAAATTCTAATTTCCATAATATACTTCCATATTATGAACTTAACATTTTTTTTTTTTAAGAATGCACCATACACTCTAATAGACTAAATAAGCAAGTTTTATTAATCATATACAGTAGGCATGCAAAGATTGTGGTAACAAATGATAATCAATTTCTCATACCTACAAAAGTGCTTACTACCTGCAATGAAATGACACCAATACAATGCTTGTTGAATCTTTTATTACAGCTTAAAACTAATTTGTGAAACTAATATTATAATATTTCAAACCTACCTGATTATTGTATTTAAAATCTAAATAAAGTACCTAATATCTTTGTTTTTCCATCCCGTACAATGCACTTACTTGTAGCTGTAATATTATATTATGCAGATATTTTACCACAAAGTTATTTTTGGTGAAGTATCTAATCTTCTAGAATTGATTAAAAATAATAATGTAAAGTAGTGCAGGCCAGGAACCTTCCAGGTGGACCTAGAAGGTACCATAGAAAAAAGTGCGGAAAGTTTATCTTTACTCATGCAGGCCAGGAACCTTCCAGGTGGATACTGTAGAAAAAGTACAGGAAATTTCATCTGTACTGGTGCAGGCCAGGAACCTTCCAGGTGGACCTATAAGGTACTATACACAGGACAAAAACTTGAATTTCCTGTAGTAACATATTTAGGACGTTCATGCTTTCACCACCTTTCCTGTAGTGGATAGGGTTAAATGTCCTATAGTGCAGGACATTTTAGCCTTATCCTGTACAGGAAAGGTGGTGAAAGCATGAAATGTCCTAAAAATGTGACTATAAGAAATTCAAGTTTTTGCCCTGTGATAGAAAATGTGCAGAAAAGTTCACCTGTACTGATGCAGGATATGCGACCTGCTGTCAGAAATCATCTGACCCGGTTGAGTGAAGTCCTTGTGGTGGACTTGGCAGAGGCATCAAAGATGGCCCTCAACTTCTTGAACTGCATGGACAGGAACGTAGAAGTGAGGACGGACGTCTACTTCTGGGTGTGGGATCACCTCTGCATGTCCAAGAGATAGGTACTCTCGGAGTACAGTGTGGAACTCGACTAGGCGACATTTGGCCTTTAGGGCTTTCTCGTTGGACAATAGATGTCGAATAGCCTGATATCTGGAGTTGCCAAGTGGTGGTGCATTTTCCTTGCATGGCAACTTGATCATGTACCAACCCTCAACCCTCTGGTGTGAGGCATTGAAGTCCCAGATGATCTGAGCATCTTCTGGTGGAAGAGGGACGGCTTCAGGAACTTGGTCTAGCTCCCAAAGTTTGGCCAGGTTGGTCTGGAGGTTGTCCGGTGCTGCGGAGGCAGTCAGAGTGGGTGTGGAGAAGGTACCGGTGAGAGGTCACGCTACACTCCTTCCAAATGGAGTGTTCAAGAGCTTCAACTTGTCCATTCGGAGTGATTCCTCGAAGACGCAGTCATCTATATCAAGATTCCCCAGTTGGATATCGACGGCACCTCCCAGTTGTGGATCGGAGAGGGTGAGGGTCTTGATCTGAGGCAGCTGCAGGATGTCATTGAGATTGTTCGGACGCTGGATGGAGCGAAGCTTTGAGACAGCCGTAAACGTGATGGATCTGGACACAAACTCCGAAGTATTTGACTATATTACAATAAATTACAAGTACTATTTGCAAACATATAAGTGATGGACCAAAGGGGGAAGGCCGGTGGGTAAGCTAGGCATGAATATCATTAAAGCTTAGGTAGCTAAGTGAATAAGTGTCAATGGGTGAGGGTGACAATTGTTCTTTGTTGCGTGGGCTGGCCTGGGCTTTAGCTTGAACTTGTCTGAGGCGGAGTCCCAAACAATTAAGAAGTTTATAAAGTAAGTAGATTTTGTTTAAAACCTTTGATTTGTTTCAATTTCATACATGCAGCTTAATAACAATAATTCCTGTACAAACGTAGACTTAAAATAGGTGATTCGTAAAAAATAAATACTGTTCAGAACATCATGTTGTTTTTAACAAAAAAAAACATCCTAGCTAGTTCAAATGACAACACAAATTCTGTTAAAAATTGTCGATCCTAGACACCTGCAAAATATAATCGAAACATAACTAATTTGAAAACATTTCATGGTCAACAGTAATGTTGCAAACTACACACCTATACACAACATGTTACTCTAAAAACAATTTATTAAAATTCAATAATAATTAATTAAATTTAAAATTTAAAATTTAAATTAATAATTTAATTTCCCTGCGATGTCATATTTGTGAATTAGAGACCACACACTCACAAATGAATTAAGGGTGCACTACCACCGGAACTTGTGGTCATTAAGCGATTCAATACAATACCACAGAACCACCCGTAACTCGATCCTAAATTGGTCCACGCGAACTGCCTATTCATGCGCAACTCATACACGTATCAATTAACTTTGCCGCCAAAACTTTGTCAATTTACCACAAAAGCTATATTACCCACGAGCCCACCAGCTACCGCTAGTGATTGCTTTAGGGAAGCCATAATGGGTAGAAGTAACAAAAGGAAGCAGCAATTAACTGCAGCCAGGTCAAAAAGGTTTTGTGAAAGTAAGTAGTTTGTGGTGTTTTTTTTTTATTAAACATACCTGAAACAAAAACACTCAATTATAGCTCCACACCAGGGCAGGAGCCACACAGTTGATCAGGTTAGAAATAATAATAATAAAAAAAAGGATTAATTTTACAATGC
>WLWI01006005.1_pt1 | contig 10065 bp, 9 predicted proteins | sample 6701501 | NCBI WGS metagenome assembly WLWI01 (sample SAMN12718690, study PRJNA515312) | sponge metagenome | isolation source: marine sponge | host: Mycale hentscheli | place: New Zealand: South Island, Marlborough, Capsize Point | collected 2014-11-01
CGGGAGTACTGTGTTCAAAAATAATTATTTTTGGGTCTCAACGACAAGTTGCTCGCAGAAAAGCTGGCGAATCGGCAACGATTATGTCAGACCCATGTTTCACCGACATTAAAATCAACAAATTGCGGCAAAATGGCACGGCCAAAATTGAGCAATTTGCCTTTTCGAATACGGTCTAGTTATATTATTCCCCCCATCAATAAAGGTTAGACAATTTGGAGTGCGTGACTATTTATATTGATAATTATTAAAACTAAAATGAATTCTAAAACAAGGAGAACGTGATGTATCTAACTTATTCGAAGTCAATAACTACTGCAATTTTAATAGCCCTTATATCCGTTATCATTTCATATGGAGGTGATAATATTTCATTACTGAAACCAGGAGCAAAGGGTGGCTGGTTTGTATTTGGATATGGCGTCATGGATTCAGCATCTGAACCGGGGAATTCCGGTTTTTTAATTGATTTAGATTGGAATAAATCTGTTTGGGGCGTTGGCGCCATGTTTAATATGGATCGTCCAATTAAAGGTAAAAAATTAAAAGCTGTTCGGGCTAAGATTAAAACGTTGTCTGGAAGTAAAACTGAAGTTTTTGCTGCCGTTGCAACTAAAGATGATGCAAATCTGGTGTATAATAAAAATAAAGCTTTCGAAATAAGTGATAAGTGGCAGGTATTTACATTTCCGGTATCAGGGATGATAAAAAGTAAACCGGACATAACTTCACGCTTATTTTCAGATAGTGATTGGAGCAAGATACAGGTGGTTAAAATTCTTTTTACCAAAGCGACATCCGGGGCAATGAAAGACAAAATTCTTGTACAAGATCCAGAACTTATTTTTGATTGATTAGATTTGGTTTTGTAAATAAAGTTTAATGGTATATAGAACATTTCATAAAGCCTCTTGCAGCATTGCAAGAGGCTTTTTATTCAGTATTTGCAGGTCGTCATTTTGGTGGAGAGAGCTTGACTTGTTTAATTTCAAGAAGAAACCACAATACGATCTATGAATATACCGACAGCCATCGGGTTTTCGATAGGATTTTATAAAGTTCCTGTCCGCCTTGATCCTGCACTGGAAATTAGTTTCGTCAAAAATCTTTATAGACACTTGTCAGAAAACTCAATTGACTTCAGTATATATAGGTAAATAATGATCTATGCTGGCAATATTTCTGTAATGTAAGAACATCTAAATGTATTAGTTGAAATGATACGTCAAATCTATTTTATAGTGGCGCTTATTTTGGGAATTACTCTGCAATCGCACTGTATTGCCTTTGAAGCTCCTGTTTTTGCAAATACAACTGATTTGCCCTCATATAGTCCGGCAATCGCAGTTAGTGAATATAATGGCCAGACTATCTATCATATTGCTTACAACAGAGAAAGTACGAATGCCAGTAATGCAGTGGGTGTTTTTTATATAAAAAGCATCGACCATGGGCAGACGTGGTCAGCTCCTGTGAATGTGAGCGGTATTGACAATGGCATTGATGTTTCAATTACGGCAAGAGATAATTTTGTTTACTGTGTCTATTTCGCGGGTAGTGCAAGGTTTTCAAGAAGCTCAGATGGTGGAGAAACGTTTGATATTATTGACCAAACAATAACAAGCGGCGCCGGGTTCAGAGCAGAAATCGCTGTTGATAGTTCCAATCGTTTACATTTGGTCATAGATCGGCTTTACTTTTCAAGTAATGATAACGGGCAAAATTGGTCTGCAGGGGGTCCGATGGGGGACGACTTTTCCTGGCGGTCCGACGTCGCTGTGGATGAAGTCAATGTTTATGCAGTTGCAATAAACAATTTGGCAAGCGAAACAGATAGTCGCTATCTTGTATTCCGAAAACCCTTATCCGGAGGCAGCTGGGAAACCATCGAAATCGCATCTGTACCCAAAAATCAAACTGCATATGCTTATCCTTCCATCAGTGTTAAAAATAATCGTATTTGCGTTGTTTTCGATGAAGGAATAAGCTTCAATTCAAACGACCCTGCATTAAATGATATTTTTTATACATTTTCGGAAAATCGGGGAGTCGTTGGATCATGGTCGACGCCGCAAAAAATCGGGGTTGGTTATGTTCCGGAAATCGCACAGAAAGCATCTGGAGAACTGCTGGCGGTATGGTATAGCGCTGTCGGCTCCAATGTGGGAGAAGTTAATGTTGCCCGATCGCTTGATATGGGGTCAACCTGGAATATTGAGGCGAATCCATTCACGTCTGCACATATCGTACAAACAGATGGACATCAACATGGAAATTTTTTACTAAATACCCCGTTTGTTATTTCGCATCAGCGAACAAGTATTGTAGGCTGGTTAGATAGAGACACTGACCAAATAAAGATATCCAGAGAAGTAAATTCCGCTGACGAATTTAATGATCCATATAATGCTAATTCTACATTTACGCCATCGTTTGCACCCGTTATGGCAATTTCTAATAACGGGAATGATGCAATCTACCATCTGGCTTATTTCAGTTTTGACTGTAAGTGCAATAACCATTCAAGATGCAAGATCAAGAAACTCGTTTGTTACACTCCAGAATAGCACTGGCGACAGCACGAATGACGAAACTATTGTAATTAATTTGTCGCCTGAGGATTTGGCCCGTATCGCTGCGGACAATAATCTCTTTATGAACCTCGATCAGTCGTATATTACGATTGAATCAACGTTGATTCAGGACCTGGCGCCCAACCCGAATGCCGTAGTGCCGATTGTTGATGGCCAGGCGTTGCAAGTATCCAGTTTTAGGAGCGGCGTTGAGGGAATAAGTTTTTTAGATCGAGCTAAAAATATATTGGATCGTTTTCAGGCCCTACAGTTATCTGGCGTCGCTGCCGTCGATAACGGCGGATTTTATGATGCTTATGTTATAAGCAATGGAAATCCGGCGCCTGCCAGTGGTACAAGCGTAACAACGGGCAACAATGCCTGGCTTTTGATGGCGATTAATTATTACACGATTTTTTCAGGGGACGCTCAATTCATACCTATGGCGGTTGAATTGGGTAAAATGCTGCAGGCAAGACAGATTGTTAATCCCTCCACAAGTAATTTTGGTGGTATTTTTTCCCGTTCAACCCTTACCACAACATTTGTTGCAGAACATCAGGCGGAGGCATACTCAGGATTATTTTATTTGGCGCAAATGGAAGGAATATCTACGTCAGATGCCAATAGCTTCCGTGAAAGCGCCGCCAGGGTTAAAACCTTTATAGGAGTAAATCTCTATAATCCGACGTCAATGCGGTTTTCTGCAGCGAATCACTTCAGTATTGGCAATACATCTTCGGATGCTCAAACATCTATTTTTCTATCCTTGCCTGGCCAGACTATAAGTGATGGCTCTAATGAATTTGAGGTCGCCTCTGCACTTAATTTTGTTTTTGACAACAACAATTTATTTCGATCGGAAAATTATTTCGATCGGATTATTTCAGGCGTGACATTTCGAGAGGATGATCCTGATTTTAATAGTGGAAGAATTCAACACGTGTGGATTGAGGGAAGTGGGCAAATGGCATTAGCGCTTGGCGTGTTGGATGGTTTAGGATTAGCTAATAATATTGATATGGCAAATAGAACGAATCTGATTACGAAGATAGAGAAAATCCGCCACCCATCCGGCGGATATCCGACCTTTCTATGAGAACAATTTGATGAAAATGACGTCGTTGGCACCGACGAAATCAGTGTTGTACCCGCAGCCTGGTCATATTCCAATAAAGTGAATCCGGTATTAAATCCCTACAATCCTAACGCAATAATCCTAATTACTCAGGATGCAGTTTTTAGACCGGCGGATGGTGGTCCCCTAGTCGTTATTACTGCAACATTAAAAAGAGCTGGGGTTATATCTAATCAGGATATCATATTTGAGGTAGTGAGCGGCAACGGCTTTTTAAACCCGGGCAATATTAGCGTTGGGCAAAGTATTACGGTTAAAACCGATGAAAATGGCAAAGCAACAAGACTTTATAATGTCGGCAGTGTAAGTGGTATTGCTGAAGTGAGAGTGAAAATACCAGCGAATTGAAAATACAAATAAATAATATTTTAATCAAGACAGGGAGGATCCTACGTGACTCTAATTAAATCTAACTAACATAAACAACATTAATTAAAATAACAGAATATAATAAAAAAAGGAGTAAATAAATGGTAAAAATAAGTAAGTTCTTATTCGTAGGGCTAGTTGTATTGGCCGTGTCAACCTTTAAAAGTGTATTCGCGCAGGGAAATAGCGATCCCGTCGTATTTTCTGGATCAGTATTTATTTTGCAGGATTTCATGGATAATTTTGAACATGGATTAAATGCCGGAGGATCTGTTGTTGGATTTGGAGACGATCTTGAATTTTTCGGTATTGAAGATGGTATAGATGTTGACGCCGATAGAGACGGGGATCCGGATATATCTCTCTTCCCTTCATTGCACAGAGACAATTTTTCCGCGATTTTAGTAACGAACAGCGACGGATTTTCTGCAAGTAATAATGGCATTATTGGTTTAACGAAAACATTTGCCACGTCAACTGCGGCTGATGGCTCCACGTCGAATTCAATAGACGCAAGTGCTTTTAACAGCATTTCCTATTGGGCCCGGAGTCTTGAGGCTGATGCCTCGTCCACCGCTTCAATGGAATTTGTTATTGGCGCAGGTGGAGATTTTGTCAACAGGGACACAAATGGTAATCCTGTTGGTACAGATCGATTCTTTGGCAGTACCTGGACTCAGAAAGATCCCGTAAAATTGACGACTACCTTTGCTCGCATTACGAGGTTATTAAACCAAGACCAATTTACGCAGGCTTTTGGCAGGACTGTGACGGTAGATCGTGACAATAATGGAGACTGTCTTGGATCAGTATCAGCAGAAGATTGTGCAAATTCAAATGAGGGAGACGATATCTTCGATAAGGAAGATTTAAAAAATATTACTGCGATCAATGTCGTTTTTAATTCAGGTGGGAACAACGCCGCTGTGCGGAAGACATTCCTTGTTGACGATATTAACTTTTTCGCAAATCCACAGGTTCTGACAGCAGCAATTCCCGGTGAAACGGAACTCTTTTAATAGAAGTCAGTTACAAATTTTATGCCATCTATAAATTGTCAAAATCTATTGTCGGCATTCTGGAATTGAGGCTGATAGCGACTTCAACCTCGGAGTCAGAACCTAATTTTAGAGGATGAGATAGCTGTAATTTGCTTCATATAAAGATGTTATAGTTCACCGGGAATTGCTGTTCTGACAGTAACGCAAAATGCAGTATTTAGAAGAGCAGATGGTACATCTACAGTTGTTCTTACGGCAAAATTGGTGGATGATAGAAACACTCCTCCATCCCCGGTTGTTGGAACAGAACTGGAATTTACCATTAATCAAAGGACAGGCGCTGATGGATCGTTCAGTGGTTCCACCTCCTTTAGCGGATTTACGAATTCGGTGGGAGAAGTACAGGCCACCTTTATAACTAGCAATGTAGCGGATATCGCAGAGATTCTAGTCAACCAGAAATAATCGATCGAATTAGTGATTATTTGGCATACTCAGGCATTCATCCGGGAGGGCGAGTCTCCTCCCGGATTGCCAAATAAAGCGATATGCTCATGGTTAAAGTTCTCTATTTATTTGCTTCGTTTACTTATCTAAGCAATGCCTGTTTTTGTATTACATCTTACTCTTTATTGTGGTAAGCATATATCTATTCTAAGAATTTGAATAAGTTCAACCGCCCAATTTTATGTCTAACATTATAAGTAACAATTCGCTGAGAGTTCTGATTTTTAATACGATGTTTATTGTATTAGCTTCTCAAAGTATAACCTTTGCCCAGAATTCGAGTTCGCAAGCTATATTCATCCTTCAGGATATTGTGGATAATTTTGAACATGGGCTTTTTGCCGGTGGAACTTATGAGGCTCAGGGTAACGACTTCGGCGGATTTTCCATTGTACAGGATGTTGCACATGAGGGGAGCCACTCTTTATTGTTTGAAACTGATGAAGACGGGTTTTCCAGGCCAAACATAGAGGCTGAAGACAATTTTATTTCACTGACAAAAACTTTTTTACTTCCTATCGATGCCAGCTCGTTCTCCCATATTGCATACTGGATAAGAAGTAATAATAATGATCCGGTTCGATTTGTCCGAATGCGTATTAGAACTGGCATGAATCAGGATTGGTTTCAAATATCTAACGTTAAAAAATTAAGCGAGATTAATAAATCTGAATTTACCCGAGTTCTAATTCCACTTAATACTTCAGGTTTTCATATCCCGGCAGGAGCCACAATTGGAGATTTAGCAAACATTACGAGTGTCGCATTTTTTCTGATCAGAGACACCGACACGATAGATCAAGATAAGCGAAGCATTTACCTTGATGATATTCAATTTCTTGATCCACCTTATCGATTGTCTGTGAAATCAAATCCTGAAATTGAAGTCAATGTCGAAAGCGGTCAATCAGCAGGAACGTCTGGAAGTTCAACTATTTCAAATCTAACAACAAATTTTGAGATATCAGAATTAAATGACGGTGCAGTCGTTTCACTTAATGCCGAAGACTTTAAGGATGTTTCTGGAAGTCGGCATCAATTTTCACATTGGACTGTTAACAACGACAATCAACCAGATGGACAGGATCCCATAAATGTTACAATGCATGAAGACACAATCGCAGTTGCTCATTACACGTTAAATCAAAATTCATTAATTATAAATGCGAGAACCGATAATGGCGATCCGATCAATAATATAAATGTAAATGGAAATTTGGGGCAGATACAAACTATATTTTCAACATCGGTTAATGATGCTGCGTTGATTACTCTGACCGCAGTCGATAAGCAAAGCATCGACAATCAGTTGTTTCATTTTAAGCAATGGAATCTCAATGGACAGGATCAGCCATTGCGTCAAAATTCAGTCTCCTTTAATGTGAATGAAGATATGACCATCACCGCAATTTATAGCGAAGGAGATTTCATATTAACAGTAAGTTCGATATCATCATCAGGCGTTGCAATTGGCGGTTCCGATGGCGGGACCACAGATTTTATATTAACCTTTAATAATAATGATAATGTTCAATTGACTGCGTCGCCAAGTCATACCATTGGTTCGAATACCAGCCAGTTTAGAAATTGGATTCTGATAGAAGGAAATAATGCTCCTGAGAGAAAGGAAAATACCAGTCTGAACTTTAATATAGTCGTTGATTCTGAGGCGATTGCAGTTTATGAACCTATGCTTGAAACATCACCCGGATGGAATCTTGTGTCGTTGCCGTCTGAGTTGAACGCGCAGGCTGAGACTGCTATTGCTAGTCTATCTTCCACGTATTGGGAATGGACTAATAATAATTTCCATTTGGCTGGGCAAATGACTTCAGGCGTTGGATATTGGTTCTTTTCAAATCATGTGAGTTTTACACCGATATCCGGTGTTATACCAGGTGTAAAATCTCGAATATTGGTCCCCGGATGGAATTTAGTCGGGGTTATTGGAGATCAACTAATAAACAGGCCTGAAAGTTCGTCTATTCGGGGAAAAATCTGGACTTGGAATAACAAACAAAAAAGATATATCTCGATAGAAGACAATTTTCTCCCCTTACATAAAAAGAATAAAATGTTTCCGGGCCGGGGATATTGGATCTATTTAAATTCGGTATCGAATATTGAATTAGGATCCGAGTAGATTTTGTGCGATATATTTGGACTTTCAATAATCTTATCCCGTAAAGTATGTAATTTCTCAAGAATAACTCTCAATGCAATTTATATGTAGAGAATCCAGTTTAAATGGAGTGGTACCTGTTCCCGGTTCGAAATCACACACGATTCGGGGTGTATTGCTTGCATCAATTGCCAATGGGACCAGTACGCTTATTAATCCATTAATCTCTTCAGATACTGAAGCTGCAATAGAGGTCTACAAACATTTAGGCGCTGAATTTCAGATAAATGAGGATTGTTGGACGGTAAAGGGATGTGGAAATCAAATGCGGGTTCCACAAAACCCTCTCGATGTGAAAAATTCTGGAACAACCATGCGGGTGGCGCTGGGAACATGCTCCTTGTTGGCTCATGGCGATGTTATTCTCACCGGCGACGAGCAAATTAAAAAAAGACCCTGCGGTCCCCTGATTCGTTCATTAAACGAACTGGGCGCCAATATAGACTCAAAACACCAATTTGGCTATGCCCCGTTTGTCGTCAACGGAATATTAAAAGGAGGGCATACTGCAATCGAAGCAAAAACCAGTCAATATTTAACCAGTTTGTTATTGGCATGTCCCTGGGCAGATAAAGATACTCAGTTAGACGTTCCTCTTTTATTTGAAAAACCATATGTGAAAATGACGTTGGATTGGTTGCAGTCTTTAGGAATTATAATTCAATACGACACGTTCAGTCATTTTTTTATTCCCGGACGGCAACATCTGTCAGCATTTACCAAAACGATACCCGCAGACTTTTCTTCGGCAACATTTTTTTTAGTTGCGGGTGCATTAAATGGAAATTCAATTACCTGTACTGGTTTAGACGTAAATGATTCACAAAGTGATAAAATGGTGATTGACTTTTTAAAAGAAATGGGTGCGGATATAACGGTCACTGGTCAATCAATAACAGTGAACGCCAGCGAATTGACGGGAATCGATATTGATATGAATGATTGTCCCGATGCGTTGCCCATGATGGCTGTAGCTGGGTGTTTTGCTAAAGGAAGGACTCGATTACTCAATGTTCCTCATGCCCGAATAAAAGAAACAGATCGAATTGCGGCGATGGCGTCGGAATTAACCAAAATGGGTGCAACTGTAGAAGAACTGCCAGATGGATTAATTATTCACCAGAGCGACTTAAAAAGCACCAAAGTATCAGGACATGGTGATCATAGAGTCGTCATGGCCTTATCAATTTGCGCTTCCGCTATCGCTGGAGAAACAGTTATTGACACCGCAGAATGCGTCTCGGTGACTATGCCTCAATTTTCCGGTTATTTTGAATCCCTTGGGGGGGATATCAGACGATCCGGTGCAGCCATTTAGATAATTTTATTAATCGGTATATATACCGACAGCCATCAGGTTTTCGACAGGTTTCTGTGAAATTGTTGCCTGAAATGAAAAACGTACGTCGAAAAACCTACTGCTTGCAGTATATTATCCATTTCTTAATGTTCATAATTTTTTAGTTTATTTGTAGGGGAAATATTCATGTTGGGATTGCCAAAAGATAAAGTTGTTCTGTGTCCACACAATGAAAATTGGACTCAGTGTTTCATTGAAGAAAAACGAGATATAATTAGTGAAATTGGTAATTATACGGTTGATATTCACCATTTTGGAAGTGCCGCGATCCCGGGAATTGCTGCAAAACCGATTATAGATATCGCGATTTCATTGAAAAGACTTGATGACGTGGAAAATTGCAAACAGGGATTAGAGAAGCTGGGCTATGAATGCCATGGAGAAATGGTGGTGAAAGGGTGCTATTTTTTCTCCAAGGGAAATCCAACTACGTACCATATTCATTTCACAAATGAAGATAATGTTAATATGAAGCGGTGGTTGTTCTTTAAGGATAGGATAATGGCAAGCGACGCTTTGGCATTAGAATATGAAACCTTGAAAAAATATCTTCAGGATCAATTCAAAAATGACAGAAAGGGCTACAATAAAGGCAAGGATAAATTTATTCATAGAGTATTAGCAGATATGAAGAAATAGAGTTTATCCAAAATGGCATTGACCTACATTGCCATTTTTCTCCAATGAATAACCATTTTGCTCGTATTCGTGTTAAGCGAGTGTGTATTCAAAGTGTGAGTGACTCTGGTGAATGCTCGGGTTGAGGTAAAAGTAACGCGGTTCCACGCTAAGCGGGACTAAATCTGTAATTTAGCTGGCTGCGCACATGTGATTCAGCCAGCCTTCTGAGGGGTTTAGTCAAGATGTATTTTCGAATATTTTTTACTTTTTTTAACAAAGTTATTAACAGGTAAAAAACAATTTCAAGAGTTCTA
>WLWI01006008.1_pt1 | contig 10060 bp, 15 predicted proteins | sample 6701501 | NCBI WGS metagenome assembly WLWI01 (sample SAMN12718690, study PRJNA515312) | sponge metagenome | isolation source: marine sponge | host: Mycale hentscheli | place: New Zealand: South Island, Marlborough, Capsize Point | collected 2014-11-01
AGAACGGAGCAATTCGCTGAGCAAGTCTACAAGCACAGTTAATCGCTTAGAATCTAGAAGAGTGATGGCGTCTAGTTCGAAAGAGGCTCCGAGAGTAACGGCGGTCCAGTTGAACGACAGAACGCTGGCAAGAATCATCCAGGGAGTGACTGAAAAGGTCTAAGAGTCCCTTTGTGATCATGGCGGCTTAGGTGAGCGCTGGCGAATTGCAAATGGGGGGGGGGAGGGAATAGATAGGTGGGTTCCTCCTCCAGCCAGCCCTCCTCCAGCTATAGCGGCTGTGAACTTATGGGGAGTAGGGAGGAGGACCCAAGGTTAGTGGGGAAGCAGGGGGCGGCTAGTTTGGAGGACTTAACGGACTTAAGGGGCCGGGTGCTAGGGCTGGGTAGGTAGGTGTGTGTAAGTAAGGGAAGGATTACAAAGGGGCGGCAGGCAATGCCGTAACGTGACATCTAACGGTAGGGTGTGCTGTATTTGGCAACACAGGCTGGTGTTACGGAAGGCAAGAGCATGGGGCGTCCTAATTGGAAACAAGGCAAGGCAAGCGGAGTGCAAACAGGAAGCAGGGATAGGACTAGCAGCGAGTTAGCAAGGCACAATTCAGGCTGGGGGAAAGCAAGGGTTCAAAAAAAGGGGGGGGGGGCGAGCAAGACATACTCGGTCAGCCGGGGAGCAGGGGCAAGGGACTGAGCAAGAAGCAGGCCACCAAGGAGTGGGCGTGGCAGGCCACCAAGCGGTGGGCGTGGCAAGGGCAGGTAATTGAATGCAAGAAGCATGAATCGGAGCAAGAAGCAAACAGCCAATCTGCTGGCAGGGCAGGGGCAAGGGACTGAGCAAGAAGCAGGCCACCAAGGTGCGGGCGTGGCAGGGGCAGGTAATTGAATGCAAGAAGCATGAATCGGAGCAAGAAGCAAACAGCCAATCAGCGAGCAGGTGGCAGGGGGGCAGTGGGGCATGATATAGCAGGGCGTGGCCGGGGTCCATCATGTTGTTATGGCTCTGGTATATGTGCTGACAGGTGGCACGGCAAGTCTCCCGGGCAGCGGGGAAATGGAGAACAGCGGGGCTAGAGTATTTGAAGCAGAAGAAGCAAGAGCGGGAGCATGTGGCACGGATAGCAGCGGCAGATTGGGGATGGAGGCGAATTGCTAGGAACAGACAGTGGCACAAAAGCTAGGTGCCAAATGGTATACGTGGGCATGGGGCTTCCTCCAATCCCCAGAAGGATAGTGGAGAAGATCCAAAACAATGAATTCGTAGACTTCACGGAGCTACCCCCAGCAAAGGGCAAGAGCAGGGTCTCCCCACCACAGGGAGACGGCCAGATAGTAGTGGTGCAGGCTGCAGATCTGATTCAGTCGAGAAAGGTCATCCCGGATCTGGCAACATGGATGCAGTGCTTCACGATATACGTGGCAGTGAGGGCGGCTTACCAGCCGCACAAACTGGCAGATCTGATGGGGTATCGGTCCCTAATAGCGAGGCCAGCAAAACATTTAAGTGGCTCTCGTGGGTTGTTTACGACCAGAATTTTCGGCAAGAGGCGGCTGGCAACGACGATGTTCAATGGGCAAAGCTGAGCCCAGTTTGTACGCCCAGTGCTTTACCGGGCAGGATATTAACAGAGAGAACTAGTGCGGGAAATGCCAAGGGCTGAATCACCAGTCAGCCGATTGCCCGCATTTGTTCAGCAGGAAGCGCCCGTGGAATGCAGGCCTGGGCACGTACATACCGAACACGCCGAAGGCAGGCCCGGGGAGCGGACAGGGACAACAGACATGCATAAAGTTCAACAGATATCAAGGCGACTGCTGCTTCGGCAAGGATTGCAAGTTTGTGCACGCTTGCAGCACTTGCAGAGGTCCACACCCAGTGTCCAAGTGCAAAGCAGGAGGTGGCAGCCAACAAAAGCAGGACAAATGACATGCTGGCCGTGCGGAGGGATGTATGGGTCCACCCGGGAAGAACTTCACGCTGGCCGTGCGGAGGGATGTATGGGTCCACCCGGGCAGAACTTCACGCTGGCCGTGCGGAGGGATGTATGGGTCCACCCGGGCAGAACTTCACGCTGGCCGTGCGGAGGGATGTATGGGTCCACCCGGGCAGAACTTCACGCTGGCCATGTTCGATCCAGCAAGCAGAGGCGCTGGGCATTCATTGCAGTCCGTTCGGGGTCATCCCGAAGAAATACAAGGCGGGAAAGTTCTGATTAATACTGAATCTGTCAGCTCCCGAGGGGGCTAGCGTGAACAATGGCATCAGCAAGGAGCTGGCCACATTAGCCTACGTGTCGCTGGACAAGGTGGCGGAGGCAGCGGCGAAGCTGGGTACGGGCACGTGGCTAGCGAAGATGGACATCAAGCAAGCATACAGGCACGTTCCAGTCCATCTGCAAGACAGGAGGCTGCTGGGCATGGCATGGGACAAGAAAGTCTACGTGGATGCCACTCTACCATTCGGCCTCAGGTCTGCACCCCTGGTGTTCACGGCGGTGGCAGATGCGGCGTTGTGGGTGATGACGAAGCATGGCGTGTCGCATGTCTTCTATAACGTGGACAATTTCATCACACTGGGAGCAAGCGAGGCTGAATGCAGATGAAATGCTGTGGTGATGCACAAGGTTTGCACTAGGCTCGGGCTACCACCGGAGCCAGAGAAAGACGAGGCCCTGGCCACTTGCTTGACTTTTCTGGGCGTCGAGATCGACACCGTAGCCATGGAGCTGTGGCTGCCAAAAGATAAGCTGGAAAGGATGCTGTCTGAACTGGCAGGATGGCGAGGCAGGAAAGCGTGCAAGAAACGAGAGCTGCTCTCGCTGATAGGGATTCTCGGCCACGCTTGCAAGGTGGTGAAAGCAGGCAGGACCTTCACGAGAAGGTTGATAGAACTCTGGACAGCTACGAAAAAGCTCGAGCACTTTGTGAGGCTCAGCAGAGAAGCGAGATCGGACATAGAGTGGTGGTGGCAGTACAACGTCGGCTGGAAAGGGGTAAGCATGTTGAGAAACCCTGACGTGGCCAGGCCTTCGGTGGCACTCGTGTCGGACGCATCGGGCTCTTGGGGATGCGGCACGTACTGGGGAGCCCGTTGGTTCCAATTGCCGTGGGCAGGCCAGATGCACCAGTGGCACATTACAGCCAAAGAGCTGGTTCCGATTGTGATTGCGGCGGCTCTGTGGGGCCCGGAATGGAGAGGACAGACAGTCATGGCATGGTGTGATAACGCAGCAGTGGTGACCATAGTCACAAAAGGGCAGTCCAGAGACAAGGAAGCGATGCACCTGACGAGGTGTCTGGCGTTCATGCTAGCCGAGCACGAAATCATATTGAAAGCCTCACACATAAAAGCGGTAGAGAATATCAGGGCAGACGCGTTATCAAGGAATGAGGTAGATAAGTTTCGCTTTCATCACCCACAGGCCGCAAGAGAGCCAGTGGTCATCCCAGAAGCGCTGTTGGACCTCCTGCTGGTCAAAAGGCCAGACTGGACCTCACCCAGCTGGACAGAACTATGGAGGGATATTGTCAGAGGAGCATAGCCACGCCCACCGGGAGGTCATACGGCTCAGCGCAGGATCGATACAAGAAGTTCTGCAAAGCGGCTGGCTGCCGTCCGCTGCCCACGTCGGAACGGCTGCTGTGCAGATTCCTAACCTACGTGGCAGAGGATGGCGTGGGTTTCTCCTTCTACGTGGCAGAGGATGGCGTGGGTTTCTCCTCCTACGTGGAAGAGGATGGCGTGGGTTTCTCCTCCTACGTGGAAGAGGATGGCGTGGGTTTCTCCTCCTTCAAGTGCTACTTGGCAGCGATAAGGCACTGGCAGGTCGCAGAAGGCCATGGCGATCCGGGCATAGGCCAGATGCCCAAGCTAGAGCAGCTTATGAAAGGGATTAGGAGAGCGCAAGCCAGCGGGACACGGGGAACAGAGAAACCGAAGCTCCCCATAACGCCACTGTTACTCAGGAAGATGAGACGGGTGTGGCAGTCAGACTCGGTCGAGCCCAGCAACGATATGCTGTGGGCAGCCTGCTAACTGTGTTTCTTTGGGTTCTTCAGGTCTGGGGAGATAGCGATACCCGCCGCTGGGTCATTCGATACAGGAGCACACCTCACTTTCGAGGACATAGCGGTGGACAACCTGCAGGCACCCAAGATGCTCAAAGTGAAGCTCAAGAATTCCAAAACGGACCCACTCAGGAGGGGAGTGGACGTCTACGTTGGCAGGACGGAGGATGATCTCTGCCCGGTGACAGCAGTACTCACCTACATGGCAGCGAGGGGCAAAGGCCCAGGGCCGTTTTTTAAGTTCAGAGACGGAAGCCCACTACGAAACCCTGATTCGTGGTTGAAGTGAAGCGGGCTCTTAACAAAGTGGGCATGGACGACAAGCTGTATTCCGGGCACAGCTTCAGGAGGGGAGCAGCCACAACGGCAGCAAAGTGAGGCATGGATGACAAGCTGTATTCTGGGCACAGCTTCAGGAGGGGAGCAGCCACAATGGCAGCAAAGCGAGGCATGGATGACTCGGTCATCAAGATGCTGGGCAGATGGAAGAGCTCAGCGTTCCAGCTGTACGTTCGCACGCTGAGAGTGCAACTGGCTGCGATCTCGAAGACGCTATCAGACGGCAGAGAGCGGCTGGCCGACGCAGGGCCACCGAGCCAGGATTAGTCAATAGCAGGACAGGGCAGACAGCCGTTGCAAATCGGGACCTTTAGCGGGAGTGGGACAGCAATGTTATGTCATGCAAGAGCGATAGCAGGGTGTGCATTACCGTAATGTTGGGTTGTATGGTGCAAACAATGATTATATTGAACAAAATTAAGCAATAATAGTAGGAGAATCGTAATTTGAGTATTGCCAACCTAGGCTAGTAAGGTGGGACGGTAGTAATAAGGATAGGTAGTATCTAGCTAAGGTTTGGAGGGTGGAGGTTATTATTCGCCGAGCAGGCGCGAATAAGAATTAATTGGCCCGGCAGGGGCGGGGGCCAATGTAACTCCAAACCGAACCTCCTAGCGCCCGGCAGCTAACCGGGCAGCAGGCCCGATCTGGCACCTTCAGGCACAACCGCAAGCAAGGTTCCAAGCAAACTACATGCCAAGCAACCAACATGCAAGACAGCAGTACATACACAGGTGCGTGATGTTAAGTTTGTATTTAAAAAAATTCTGCATCTTTGAATCTATGATTGACAGACAATATCACTATCACCCTCTAATGCACACGCCTTAACAAGATTATGGACCAAATTATATAAAATACTTCAAAATTAAAATCTGCAATCTAATCTATTGCTACGGATTTAAAGACAACAATCAAAATTTCCACTGGTTACCTGAGTGGCCACGATGACTGGCTTCCCTGCCTTGTTACAGCGACCTATCATCATCTTCTGTGCAATGAACACCTTCGATGGAGGGATCTCTATTCCCAGGTCGCCCCTGGCAACCATAATCCCATCCGAAGCCTTTAAGATCTCGTCAAAATTCTTCACGCCTTCTTCATTTTCAATCTGATAACAACAACAACAACAACAATCATCAACAACTAAAGTTATTCTTGAGTAGTAAAATAAAACAAAGTGAAAGAAAATGCAACAGCTAATTCTCTATGTAAGTATTCAACTGACCAAAGATAATTTTATTTTATTTTTTGTTTACAAACGCTTTACTTGATCATGGCTGTCAAACAGCTATACAATACTTTTTGACTACTTGGTAGGAGGATCCTAGTGCCACTCTCTGAGCCAGTGTTAGAGTCACTGGTGCAAATCAACCAGTTCTGGATTCAATCTTATGTGGCAGTCTATTTTTCTATTCGGTGTTGGTGAAAGAGCTTCTCACATACAGAATCTCATGGACATAAAAATAATGTAAAGCTGACCTCTTGTTCTATTTGTTTGAATTACCTTGGAAACAATAAAGATATTCTTGCCCTTCTCCCCCAGCTCCTTGCGGATATCATGGAGGTCTGAGGCTTTGCGGATGAAGGAGGCAAACACAATGTCCACATCTTGTTCCACACCAAACTTCAGGTCAGACTATACAGAGGGAATAAGAGGAAGGAAAGAGGAGACAATTTTAAAGAACCTACACCACAAGATGGTTTCACTCAATAACACATTAGGTAATGATCATCATTTCTATATATGCGTGTTTGTGCGTGTGTGTGACAACATAAAGAAAATCCTTAAAAGAAATGAAGAAATCCTTTGATTCGTCACTTCTGATACTACTACTGCAGATAACTAAGACAGCCACTAATGAATTAACTACTCCATGAGTATTAGTTGCCTTTTGAAAAATATCTTCATTGCATTTCTCAATCTGACACCACACTCACAGCTGCTTTAATTAGTACCCTCCCCACTCGTTTTACTGCGTGTAATCATTGCCAGTCTGAAATAGCTGAAATTTGCTGTGACAAAATCATAAATTAGTACACCCTTATCTAATGAATTAATCCACAATACATTTTATAGGACGCATGAGTGTCATCCTCATATGTGACCGTCCACAGGAAACCGGGCACAATGCGGCACCCTTCGAAACATTTTTTTCGCACTTACAGAGTTGTCGGCGTCCAGATATTGAGCTCTCCAAGTTTTATCGTCGTAGCTTAAGTCGTTGCCACTATAATAGACCTAACCGTTCCCTTTCGTTGGCTTGAAACAATACATTTTTAAGAAATCGATCAATCTTTTCTCGATATTTACGCACGCCGCGTTGTGCCCGGTTTTCCTGTAGACGGTCACATATGATGACGACTTTACTAAGTGCTGTGACTCTGCCATATACTTTATACTTATCCATAAAATCAAACTGGCAGGTGAGCAGTGTAGAAAAGGGGTGTGTGGTGTGCATCATTAACCTTGTCTTTCTCAGAGAGGGCTGGCAGATCCACTTCAGCACCTGGAAGATTTACGCCCTTTCTGGAGCCCAGCATACCTCCATTTTGAACCACTGCAACCATGACAACAACAATTAAAATGAGTTGTGGAAATAATTTGAATGAGAGTGGATGCCATAAGATGGAATTAAAGATCATCTTGTAGGCATGGCCTAGAAAACCTGTTTGCTTAGAGCCACCAACACATGTGACTGGCTGTATTGTCTACGTGTAGTAATAAGAGATGAAAGGGACAGTGAGACTATAGTAACTATGCATACAGAAACTAATACAACTACCAGCTAACACACACAGATATATGCCAATATACACACCACCTACTCTCTCTCTCTCTCTCTTTACACACACACACACATACACTAACCTGTCACCAGGTGGGTGGGGAACCTTTCAGTGACCTTGAGAGAGATGAGTCCATCGTCTACGAACACCAAGTCTCCAGGACTCAGGATCTTGATGATGTTCATGTAGTCCACATAAATGGTGTTCTCATCGCCACATTCCTTGAACTTGTCTTCAATAGACACTTTCAACACCTTACCAGTATCCAGACGCACTTCTGCCGAACCTCCCTACACCAAAACACAACAATAAACAAACAAGAATTAATCATGTCCTATGCCTGTTGCCCTGAGGCTGCATTCCTGACAGAAGGCCAGTTCACTTCCTAACAACATTCGTAAATGTTAACTGTATTCATAGCAACAGCTCCTACTGTTGTTCTTGACTGCATGAATAATGTTTGCAGAAAACAAATTTTTAAAATATTCACACACACACACACTGGGCTGCATTTAAAGGGGCAAGGGAGGATCATTGTCTGTGCTGAAGTTCCCCCCCCCCTCCCCACCCCCCCCCAGAAATCCTTGAGTACTTGATTTGCAGCATGAAATCAACATAGTCTTCGCGTATACTGCAAAGATTCTTTGACTGTATCTCCTCTCATTGCCCCTCCTTTAGAATAAAAAAAATAAAAAAATAAAAAAGATGCTCTTTTCCCTCCTAGAAGTTTTTTCAGCACACCCATACATACTCACAGGAAACCTAACTCACCCCCTTAAGGAGTCCAGTTCTGATTTCTGGTCCCTTGGTATCCAAAGCAATAGCGATGGATCTGTTCTTCACTATATCCACTGCCTTTCGCACATTCTTAATAGTCTCAGCATGATACTGCACACACACACACATACATACACACAGCAGCATTCTTAATGGTCTCAGCATGATACTGCACACACACACACACATACATACACACAGCAGCATTCTTAATGGTCTCTGCATGATAATCCATTACTCAATCAAAATTCCTCCACTTCTCACACCCTTTACCCACTCTGTGACTGACCTCATGGGTTCCATGAGAGAAGTTCATGCGCGCCACACACATGCCCTTCTCTATCAACTTCACCAGCATGTCCACAGAGTTACTGACAGGACCTGGTCACACACCACACACATCACATGAGGCAGATATTAATAAATTAAAGAAAAAATATTCAATTTTTTTCTTTATAAAATATCAAATAATAAAACTAACTACAATGAAAAACTTTCAAACTCTTTCAAAACTATACAATAATTTTTTTTTAATGGTTAAAATAAACCTGTGAAAGAGAATACATCTAATTTAATGAAATTAAGAAGGCCGAGGAAGAAAAAAAATCACTTCTGCACTATTATACGCATTTTACATTTAATTCTCACTGAAAGTTTATTCACATAGAGTACCACAGCTGCACCAGAGTGAACCTTCACTAGAGGGAGTGTGCGTGCAAGTTCGTGGTATACACGTGTGGTTTTCACTGAATTCTCTATTGACTATAGCCTTTGTGGAGATCTGTTTGGGCCTCCTCTGTTGACCAAATGTTGGACATGCTGTCAGTGTAGCTTAAACAACAAATGGCCTGTGAGGTGTTGTGTAAGAGACACAATGAACTCCAATAGGCCATCATCAGCAAGGACAGTAACAAGCCAAGGAGCCCCCTATAGTTAACAGCGATGGCTCCTGTTGCTAAGTAGAACCGACACATTTTGCGCTTTGCCATTCCATAACTGCATCCTCACTACTCCTTAGCAACATACTTCTCTTCCTAGCAACTATAATGCCACTGGTGGACAGTCAAGTGTTAAGTACACTAATATTGCTTATAGTTATGTTAATGCACCTGCAGGTCAGCACAAGGTTTACAACATTGCCAAGCACCGACGTTCCTTTTCTGCCATCCACTCAGCAAACTGCAGTTCTGTAAGCGAAAGGAACACTGCCATATTCTACCAACAGACCTACAAAAGCAAGAGTGGGCACAGAAAGTCCTGGACTGAAGAAGAAACAAGCAGTAGTGGTTTGTCTAACCAGTGGTGCAATGAAATTCAGTTTAGTATCCACTTACCATACATCATTATCAACGGCTCAAAAATTACACTAATAAACTTTCTTCCAAAATTAGTTTTTTTTAAACCGGAAGTACAAACAAACAAACTGCCTTACATTGGACAAATCCTTATCTCTATTTATGTAGGAAGCATTACACAGAACTTATCCTCCATTTCCTTCTCCTTCACACACACACACACACCAGGCAAACCCAACACTGCACAACCCACACTTCATTCTTGCTTCTCCCGACATCAATGCACACACATACATCATGTGTGCACACCATGCGGCAAATCCTTACATACGCATGCACACATGCACTCACTGCAAATAAAGCATTAGCCTCAGCAATGAGGCTTTAAAATCAGAGCAGAGTGAGGAAGTGTCCTAGTTACCAGTACTTGTTCTGGCAGACGTGTAACTGTTGCACCAGTAAAACAAACAGCACAAGCTACAAGCACGCGCTTATAAACAAATGCACCACAATCTCAAGCATTGTCCAGTCTGTCCAGTCTGGTGAGTCATACATGGCAAGAAATATTTCACAAGTATAATCTGAAAGTGTGAAAAAAGTACACATTTAGTGGATGTTACCTTACCAGATCGTTTCTCTCCATGTGATGTGGACTAACTTTGCTTGACCTATGTCAGTGATGGCAGGACAAGAAATTATATTTTTATTTATAAGATTTACTTGGTAGACTCGGCACCAACTAACTCTGCATTAGCTGCACTATTGAACACACACACACACACACACACACACACA
>WLWI01006009.1_pt1 | contig 10059 bp, 8 predicted proteins | sample 6701501 | NCBI WGS metagenome assembly WLWI01 (sample SAMN12718690, study PRJNA515312) | sponge metagenome | isolation source: marine sponge | host: Mycale hentscheli | place: New Zealand: South Island, Marlborough, Capsize Point | collected 2014-11-01
AAGTTGTGTAGGTATGTATGTATGTATGCATACATTGCATGCATGTATGCAGTGCATAAATGTATGCTTCCATTCCTTGCATTCCCATTCCATTCCTTGCATTCCCATTCCATTCCTTGCATTCCCAGTCACCAAGTTTCTCATGCAATCAGACCAGCTGAAGTCCCTACATTCCTTCAATCTATGCATTAGTTTCACTGCTTCACAATCATGCATTCTACCAAATAAAACATCATTAGAGGCTTTGATGCTGCTTTGAAAATCTTCATTCAAACGGAAATTTGCTCACAGCAATGTTAGCTAGTTAACTCTGACTAGTATGTGTGTGTGTGCGTGCGCAGGTGTTAATATTTAATTTCACATACAACTACACATATCATTTTTAATTGTACAATAAAAGTGACCAGTACATAGATAGGGCACACACATTGTATCCCCAAACAATGACTCTCTCTCTCTCCTAATAAAATGACCAATGGGAATACACACAGCATTGAAATAAACCTAGTAACAGTGACTAGCAGCAGAGAGGGGCAGGAGGAGTGGATTCCTATAGCAACTTCCCTGTATTAAGTACTAATAGATTTCAACATATTGCTGCGTAGCTTTGAAATCCACACTGTCTTTGAAATAAGTGTGGAATAAACTGTTCGTGTCTGTTTCACAAGAGGCACATGTAAACTTAACAAATTGCTTTTTTTTAAAACTAAAAGCAACAAATTACAATAATAAAGAAACTGTACACAAAACAAAACATTACCTCAGTCAAATAGAAACTGAAACCACACCCTCAGTCTCCCAGTCATCAGCCAGCCATGCCACACCCCCTAGTTCACTCATTGCATGTATGTACATACCTTTAGAAAGCTGAAGTCTGAGAGTTTCATCTTGGTGGAAAGTGATGCAGGTAGCTGAATGTCTACGGTATTGGCTCGGATGGGGGCAGGGACTGAGGGTTCATCATTAGATGCTCCGTTCGTTAAAGGAACTTCATCACTTCTCATGGAACTCACGGACCGTCGACTAGACTATAGCACAAAAAAAAAAGACAAATGACAGGAGACAACTTGAGCCTTACTTCATTCATTCTAGACTACTTTGAAGGAGATTATAGAGAAGGGAGAGACAAGGGGCCAAATACACATTTCAAGTTCTATTGAATAAGGAGAAAAAATTTTTTGGAAGGACTGGACAAAAAACAACGCACATTTTAAGGGCCCACTAAATGGCTCTAAAATATTCGCACACAAATATATATATTTATTGATTAAAATGCATACATCTAAAAACAGGACTACATATCTCGGCAATACACCACAGACTATCAGCGATGTTCACTCACCGTTGCCTTGGGTTTGAGTTTGTCTGGGGAAATGTTCATTTCCTTGAGCGCTGCAGCCAAGTCCTTCTGTTTGATACCACAGTTACACGGTACCATTCTCTCACATCTCTTATGAACATTCAGTCCACACACTGCACGCACGCACACACACACACGTGTCACAGAGTTGGAAGTACAGTAAACAATGAAACCACCCAATATTCACACTGACAGGAACACAAAACAGTTGAGAGAACTCCCTTTTAATCAGTAAGTAACACCTTAAGGCTCTACCCTAGTCTGCCATACATGTAAATATGCTATAACTTTTGAAGAAATCTTGACCAGAAATTTAATATACTTCCAGAAATTGTATCATAGTTTACACCATACATACTGTACATAATATAAAATCAATCAGTTTGTAATAAGTATCTGATGTAGCCCAGATAGCTTCTCATATACTAAGCTTTCAACCCCCTTTTACAGTAACTTGATGTTAGCCATCTCACTTTCATCAACACTCCCTTACTGTCACACTTGAGTCCCTGCCTCACAATGCCCCACAACAGAGAGTCACGCCCACTCTCGCCAACACTCCCTTACTGTCACACTTGAGTCCCTGCCTCACAATGCCCCACAACAGAGAGTCACGCCCACTCTCGCCAACACTCCCTTACCGTCACACTTGAGTCCCTGCCTCACAATACCCCACAACAGAGAGCCACACCCACTCTCGCCAACACTCCCTTACTGTCACACTTGAGTCCCTGCCTCACAATGCCCCACAACAGAGAGCCACGCCCACTCTCACCAACACTCCCTTACCGTCACACTTGAGTCCCTGCCTCACAATACCCCACAACAGAGAGCCACACCCACTCTCGCCAACACTCTCTTACCGGCACACTTGAGTCCCAGCCTCACAATGCCCCACAACAAGGAACCACGCCCACTCTCGCCAACACTCCCTTACCGTCACACTTGAGTCCCTGCCTCACAATGCCCCACAACAGAGAGCCACACAGACTGCAGAAGGTCGGCCGCTTGTAGTTGTGAACTTTGAACCGATGGGGGACGTTGATACTGAATCTGCCTGACGCTCCCTCAGCATTTGTATCGTGTTCATGAACAGAGTTTTGCTAAATAAACAAATAAATAATGATAATAAGGTGTAATTTTTTAATTTCACCAGCCAATGTGCTGTTGTTGTTTTTTTTTTTACACACTCTAAAGCTAATTGTATGTACATTGAAAGCTCACTTTTCTGAACATCACTTCCCACAAAGAAAGCTCTACCAATGATATTCATAAGGTGGGTATTATTTAGAACATATAGCGTCCTATAGTGCTTGTTTCCAAAGCATGGTACAACCCGCTCAACAAATATTATGAGAAAACCTTGCTGCTCGTGGCTGCTCGTATGTGTCTCTTTCAATCTCAGGACTAATAAATTAAATACAGTAGTCTTTTTGAAATGGGGAATAAAAGTGTACCTGTAAACGCAAAGGTGTGAGTATTTGTGTATGTGTGTGTGTAAAGTAAACAGTAAAACAACAACAACAACGGCAAATGTTATGAAAATTGGAGAGGAATTAAAGGAGGGGGTTTCCCAAGGGGAATTGCCTAGTTATTGCAAACAAGCCAGGTAGCTATATTATAACCTTTGCCCAAGTAGAAAAACAAATCAACTTGGTCCAATTGCATGTAAAGAAAAGCAATCAGGAAAAGACACAAAATGTAGAAATCAGCACTCTTCTTTAACTGACTATACCAGCAACCTTGTCTCCCTCTCCCCCAATACATAGATGAGAGTGGATGCTGGCTGGCAACTAATGGTATGAAAAGGCTGTATACAGTATGGTTAGTGGGTTAGTGGTGTAAATGGGCTTTTTCTTAATAAATAATATAATAGACTTTGAATAATAATTACCCTACAACTGCTTCACTCTTATCCAATAGAGACAGATTAATCAATCCACTAACTACCTTAACCGTATTTTATCAAATACTAACCACAAAAAAAGGCCAACGTAGATGCTGGCTAAAAAAATCATGGCAACCACCTCTTAAAATATTTCATGTGGGGTGGGTTGCCGAAGTACTGAAGGTATTACAACTAGTAACCATGGAAATACAAACCACCAACCTACACGCCTAGGATTGTAAGGAGTATAAAGTAATGTATGCCTTTCCATGTGTCACATTGGTTCCATCACGTGGGGGTGGGGTTGAAGGTGAAACATGTGAGAAAATAACAAAGGCTGTTGCTGCAAATCAACTCAGGGAATCACAAGATTTAGAAATCCTGTCCCCTCCCCCGCCCCCCCCCCCCCCCTCCCCCCCCCCCCCCCCCCCCCCCCCCCCCCCTCCACCCACAAAACAAAAAAAAATAAATAAGAAAAAAAAAAAAGCAGTTTTCCCCAAAAAACACCAGGAAACAAAAAAATTAAAAACACCCTCCCCCCCCCCCCCCCCCCCCCCTCTCACCCAATTCTAAAGAGGGTTTGTTTCAATAATAATAATAATAAAATAATAATAATAATAATAATAATAATAAATGTATTAGATCTGTAGGCTAGATTAATAATTTGTGGGCAAGAAGTTCCACACGAGTTGTTAGCCTGCTTTTCTCTCTTCCAACACATTAAAAGACCATTTGAATATACCAGAGCATGAAACACACATACAGTATTGGTCTCATTCATTCTGTCAGCACTTTGTCAAATTATTCACTTACTCCGATAGATTTGTTATCTTCCTCTTGATGCCGAGCTCCAGGACACTCTGTTAGAACAGAGGAGTGGCAGCGCTTGTGTACCACCTGTGAGCACACTGATAAACAACAACAAAAACAAATGAAAGCACGTACAGCCTCTCAAATAAAGCCAAACACACACACACACACAAACACACACAATAATGTAAACACACTTACATGTATTACCATTAACTTGGGTATGATGAGGGAAAAACAAACTGAGCACTGATAAAATTAATAAAAATGAATGAATAAAACCCTATCAATCTATCAATCAATCAAAAAGAATATAATGTCAGACTCACAACAAGCAGCCAACAGACTGGCATGGTAATACCACAACCTTAGTATGTATTACAAGAGACACTATTGAAGTTCGAAGGCCCTTAGCCAGGTTACGAGCAAGTTGGGAGCTAGCTAGCTAGCTAGCTAGCAGACTGGCCAGACTACATAGGAATGCACCATAACACTTTATCACAGACAATACAAATTTACAGCCCACCACACCTTCAGACAGGATACCTGCTAGCCTGTTCAGAGAGGATGGAAACGGAGGGGAAAGAGATGTGAGGGAGCGAGGGATATATTACTGCTTAGAGGATGAAAAAGGGTAAAAATAACATACACCGATACATCACGTATATACCATTCTCTTCTGAAATCATAGCAAAGCCTATCCCTAAAAATGACAACAAGCTCAGATGGTGGCCTACTATTCTTCCCTGAAGTCTGGCTGGAACCAGCTACTCCCCATGCATGCACATACATAGAGATTGAGTAGTAAACAGTAGTACTACTTTCCTAGTACACATGGAGGAAAAATAATAATCATCAAAAATAGGAATGACTCAGGCATTTGAGCAATCTGGACCAAATTAGGTTATAACTAACAAACTCTAAACTAATAGCATAAAATTGGAAGGCACATTCATTTGTAGTGCTGGGCACGTGCAAGCAAACACACACACACACACACACACACACCAGGTAAAACAAAAACACATGCATTACGTATACATGAGCAAAGGCATGCACAAACAGTTGTGCACACATGCATACATACATACATACATGAACACACACATGTGTAGTACCAACACATAAAGGTGAGAAGAGGCTAAGTAAACTAACTGGCATATACAAACGTCACCAGCACAGGAAGTGAAACAGGAAGTTGAACAGGAAGTGAGAGAGACAACCGAGTAGAGATAAGCTTCAGTTGTGGACTATCTGGATCATGACATAAAAAAAAAGCTACAAGACAGGCTACTTCACTATAGCTTAGGTCAAGGTTTGTCCTCTGGCTAATTGCTACGAAAGATCTATATATGTCTAAATGTTCAATTGACCGTGTCAGTTACATCAGAGTGATACACGTGCTCACTCATTTCAAACTTACTTATTTTTCCAGCCACTCTGCATGACCTTTCTTAAGATTAATAAACCTTTAAATGACAGACACATTTCCATAGTTCAAGGTTCAAGTCAGATTGTGCAGGTATGCTACGTTGAGTGCTTCACGTTAAACTCACATTCAAATTGTGCTAAGTTCGGTGTGTGTTTGTATTTAGGTGAGAGGGTGTATCTAAGGTGGTCTCTATAATTAGCATCTTCACACAGAGAGTAAGCGATTCTTACTAATAATCACTATTAAAACTATGAAGCACTACATCCTCTTCCTTCTCCTGTGTAACCAAAATGTATGTCATAAACAAAGAACCAAAACAAACAAGCTAATAGACAACAATAATGACTACTACTTCTATTCACACGTTAGTATTCCCATTCCTCGTACAAACAAACAAACACTCATTCCCTGAGTATAATACAATGGATTCCTCAATACAACATACACCCATCACTGAATCATTAAACAAATACATATATCTGGAGTTATTATAACAATAGCCAAATGAAGACCTTTTTATACCCCAAGTCCTTCAGCTCATCAGAAAAATCACACACACAACACAAACACACACTAGCCAAACAGAGAGGTCATTTCATACCAGTAGTCCTTCAGCTTATTAAAAAAACAACAACGACACACCCACCCCACCACACACACACACACACACACAAACCAACATGAGAGAGTCAAGTAAGCAATTGAAGCACAACACTCAATACAACATTATCCTCGTGCCCACATTCTTCCTTGAAACTGCCCTAACCAAGTGCATACCACACTCACACACACACTCACATACACACACACACATACAAACATACAAACAAACACTACATACCATACCACACTCACACTCACACACACACACACACTACATAACATACCACACTCACACACACTCAAACACACACACACACACTACATAACATACCACACACTCACACACACACACACACACTACATAACATACCACACTCACACACACACTCAAACACACACACACACTACAGAGCATACCACACTCACACACACACACTCAAACACACACACACACACACTACAGAGCATACCACACTCACACACACTACATAACATACCATACTCACATACACACACACACTACATGCCATACCACACACACACACACACACACACACACTACATACCATACCACACTCACACATACTACATGCCATGCCACATGTTTTCACCAACTGCACATGCTAAATTGTTTCTCAGAATCCTAGCGTTGGCATAACAACGCATGTACCACAGTCAGGCTGTTCATTAGTCCCATGTAATAGATTTGTACGTGTGCACACAAACAAGCTCATTTTATACAAATACACATACATACACACACACACACACACACACACACACACACACACTGACTTACAGACACACTGGTAGCCTTGTTTGTTGACCAATCCCCTACAATAACATCAATAACAACATTCAAAGACACACACACACACACACACACACACACACATATAAATACATGCATTTTACATGAATACATGCCAGAGAGGAGAGACCATATTTTTTTGTAAACCAATACATACTGCAAGCAATGAAAGATGTGTACACATAAGTGCAACCTTCCATACATTGTTATTTACTACGCATTAGATGCTAATGCATTTTATACAGCTTACCCGCTCCCCCCTCCCCCTCACAAATGGACCTCACCCACCAACAATTTAACCACACCCACTCTACAGCAACCATGACTCACCAAATGAAGTCTCCACAGTGGGAGCAGAAAGTGAACTGCCTAAGAAACGTCGCCATGAATTTGTGGCCATTGACGATGTGAATCTTTCTCCTTACAGCACCCCTATGACCTCTGATGACCTTGTCTCGTGCGATAAATTTTCTGCGAGGACCTGACAAACAAATGAATAAAAGGAAATTTAAAAAAAGCTATGTATCAAATGTAAGTTCCATGTAGGGAATTGCTTGCTAAGTATTGGTGTGCTAATTAACAGGGGTTCGTGGAAAACTTGGTATGGGATTGAATTTTATTGGCAAATTAACTCTACACATTTTTAGAGATTAACATGGAGTCTTCTCAGTTTGTAAACTTTGTGCCTCATTCTATGGGCAGTTAGATTACCTAACTTGTATGTATATTGAATTCTAGATTTCTAACATTGAAAGAAAAGGGTTAAGGGTGGATAAAGGGGAAGAAAGGGAGACCTTAGAAAATCTACAACCACTACATAGGCAAGCCTAAACATGTAAATATGTTGCTGAATGACAGACCATTGAGTGACATACTGTATGCTTGCTTTCTCTACAAGCTACGTATGATAGAAAAGCATCAACTTACACCATCCATCCAAATAACAAAAAAACCGTTACCATTCCTATTACTTTACTGCACATCAGCCATGAGAACACAGACTGATCCCCAAGGGCTGCTTTGAAACGAAGATATCTTTTCTGTGTTTTCATAAGGACCTGGCTAATAAACTTGAGTAAGCCAGACAAGCAAACAAGGGGCATGCAGGAAGGCCGTTGTCCAGCAAAAACAAGGGACTTCCTTCAATGGCTTGGTTGGTCCTGCATGCCTATGACTATATTAGTGCAAGGATTGCTCTAACGAGTGGTGATCATGCTGCTGCTGATTGGATGGAAGCTCTAGAGAAACTGGACTTTCCCTTTAAATGAAGTGTTAAGTATGTATATACATACCAAAGTATACTAGTAGTTTTTAGGATAGACTATGCAAAAGGGTACCTTGATATTTGCTGGGTGTAGTTGAATGGGTGTAGTTGAATGAATGTGAAAGACATGGAAGGAAGGTCGGGGGAGGGGGGGGGGGGGATATTTATTCTAATACACATGAAAATTAAAAATTACCTCACATACTAACACCATACTTGTTTACGCACACATGCACACACAAGCACAATAATAAAATTCTAATGCAACTCATTCTAGGCATGCCTTCCACCAGACTACACACCAAAGAACTTCTAATATAAATACCACACCAGTATTTAACACACACATACACACACATGCACGCACGCACACTTCATTCAAATCATGTATATGTTCCAGTTCAGTGTAGAACACTGTGATTGGTTAACAACTTTCCAAACCGTGCATAAATCGACAAGCTCACAAATGACTTCCTAGTTCAGGAAAGCCCCAGACTTCAGTACTACATTTGAAATCACATGCACGGCTCCACTGTGTCTTACTCCATTACGTATAGTAACTTTCTCTATTATCTCTTATCTCTGTGCCAGCCAGTGAATTAACCTGCTTTGTGGAAATCACACACGATTTTCCAGGGCTTAGTGCATTGAGAGGACATAGTTATCCCAGTTGGGCAGGATCTGGTAAAGTTACTCACTACGTTAGTGTGTGTGTGTGTGCAGGTGTGTGTATGTGTGAGTGTGCTAGTGGTGTGCTAATTATATAGATTAAGAAAACAACAGTTAAATGTGTTGTTATTATGCCACAACTCATACAGACTTGTGGTAGAGGGTCTGTACACAACAACTGAATCTTATTTAAACTCTAGACAAAATTAAAACGACCGGACTCTATTACTACCAGTTTTATAAAATGCTTCGTATTAAATTTGCTAACCAATCAAAATTTAAATGCTTTATCTGCATATCCATTTCTGGTCCTATCTACTGCACCAAGCCTGAATGCAGCAACAAATATATTGTAACACCTCAATTCAAGTGTAATTAAATCAAAACTTATTCTAGATCACACTTGTCTACTGTCCATACATTCATCCCTTACATACCACACTTTTTTCTGCAAGTCCTAGCTATGTTGGACTACTGCTCACATTCCAAGCAGTATAAATATTGGACCATCGCAAGTCAAATACAACACTAAAACAACTATCAACTTGCAAACAAACATTACCCCTTACAATTCTTCAAGTTTGTAAAGTCAAAACTGAAACCCCTTCACTTCTTAACAAGCACTGTTATAGGGTTACTTCTTCATTATTACTAGACACCTGTAAGTTGGTAACAACTAAAAAGCATTCTAGTTTTGTTTCTTTAGGAATGAAGAGTGACAGAAACAGAATTTCACCAGCAGCTACTCAGTAAAAAATTATTATAAGCCAAACATAATAAGTAAAAGTATTGCATCAAGCCTGACACATCATCGTGGTGGTGGGGAGAGGGAAACACACTTACAGAAAACTGAAGTACAACTTCCCCCAACATCCACTTCCTATGCTCAATATGTTTGCCACTTGTCCAGAATCTTCAAAGATGTTATGTAATTCTATCAGTCACCATAAAGACAATCTATCAAACCTCTATACATACTGAATGCTAAGCTTTGATAATTTATTGCCATGCCATGCTAAATCAGAATATTGTTTCTCTTTAATCTTCTATGCCGCTAATCTTCTATGCCGCTGCACCTCTAGAGGGGGGGGGGGGGGGGAAAAAAAAAAAAAATATTATCTTGAAAAAACAATGTTTTATTAATCTATTGTGTTTTTTTTAAGATAATAGTATTTTTTTTTTTTTACTTTTAACTAAAATAAAATTTTTTTTATTTTTTTTA
>WLWI01006010.1_pt1 | contig 10058 bp, 5 predicted proteins | sample 6701501 | NCBI WGS metagenome assembly WLWI01 (sample SAMN12718690, study PRJNA515312) | sponge metagenome | isolation source: marine sponge | host: Mycale hentscheli | place: New Zealand: South Island, Marlborough, Capsize Point | collected 2014-11-01
CCTGCTTATCCTTTTAATGTCATTAGCTACAAGCAATGAATGAAGTAACTGGACTTGTAATATATTCTGCCCTTTACTGTTCCAACAGTATCTCAAGACTACCAAATGTGAGGTTTCTTGTGCATGAAGAGGGCTTTTCTTGCAGCTACAGCTATTTCACTAGAACACATTGGCATTGAGGGTACCAAAATTAGCCAGACCTTTTGAATATATCATCATGCTACTCTGCTATTACAATTCATAGGTGGTTCATACTCTTCAATTTGGGGAAAGGGCATAATATAGCTATATATATATATATATAATATATATAATTTCTTAACTCACAGCAACAATTGATTATTCTTATTTTATAATTATAAATTTGTCACTTGACTGACCCGTAAACAATTAGCTGTGTTATGTTATCCCTGATGCCACAACTACACCAAGATGCATACTTTTCAATTGAAAAGGCTGTCCTGCTGCAGCCTATTAATGTCGCTATACATAATAATGTTGCAAAATGCTAGGTTTGGTAAAGGGTCTCCTAACATGGCTGCATGTGCTATGAAGTTTGCAGGGTTATCTGTAGCACCATTTTATTGACGATCATTTGTTTGAAACCAATATAAAAGTATAGAGCCGCTCCAACTCTTAACTTATTATGTTGTTAGTATTTTTTTTTTGTATAATAGTTTGGCTGAACCAATATTGCTTTACCTGATTGCCATGTGCTAGTTACTAACACTATTCGATAGCTATAGGAGGCTAAAGAATATGCATACAAATTGTAATTGTCATTCAAACTTTAGCTATGCTGTAATTGTTTGACTTGTACAAAATTACAGTAGCTATCAGAATTAGCTAACAAATAACTACAAAAGCAATTTTTCTGATGAGATTTCTTTATCAGATAAGTGATATATGAATTTCTCAGAAGATTGTAGCTAAACTTCATGTCAAATATTATAGAAAACTTTTAGTTTTAGAGTTAATGTAGTTATATTATAGATACATCGAGCTGTTTAGACCAGAAATTTAATATATAAAATTATGTGAAAATTTTATTTTATTAAGGACTTATTAAGAAAGAAAAAGCTATAGCTAAATGATTAGAAAATTCATTAGATGAATGAAACTGAGATGAAGATTAAAAAAGTACAAATTAATGAAATTATAACATAAATTTTTAAGTTAGTCAAAGTGATTGGATTTCCTGTTCTTTTGCTACATTATTCTAAAAAATATATATGTAAACAAAATTACAGTAATCAGGTGCGAGAAAATTATACAAATACACAAATCAAGCTGTATGCCTAATAAAAAAAGTACATTAAACTACAAGTTGTATGGTAACAATACCATCGAGGCAAAATAATTAATAAGCCATTTAAGAAGTCTTTCAGAAAATGAAAATGAATTTGGTTAGCACTAAAAGATGTTCTGCCAGCACATAATAAGTGTATTGCTGATAGCAAGAAGCCCTACTTGATGGTTACAATACTTCACAGGTAAAACAAAATCTTAAACTCATTCTTCACACAGCTAAAAAAAAGTAATATAATAAGTTTGTCCAGTTCATAATTCATGAATCTCACAATGAAAGAATGGTTGGCTCACTAAAAATGATATGCTGTTGTTTAATTACAACTATATTAAAATTTACATATTTTGTTTCAGTACCGGATTTATGAAGTCCATGTCCACGGATTTGCCATTAGTCTCCATAAATCGTGAACGGTTTGACAAAACAGCACTAGTTTTTTTCATGCAGCATAATTTGTGCACCATATCATTGAAGAATGATAATATGTATTCATTTCTGACAACATGGAGCAAAAATATGGCCAGGCCCTACAAAAATGAATGAAATTTTCAGCCCATTATATTAAAATGCAACTTAAATAATGTCAGCTTTACCTGTATGGAGTTGACAATTGTAAATATCCAGGCAAATACGGAAGTATTTAGGCTAACAGCGAATAATCCAACCACCCACGTTAATCCGAGAAGTGGAAGTAAGACTAAACTACTTTTTACTGCATTTCTATAAAATGTAAAAAAAAATTCTACTTTTACTGTGTAGCCATGTAAATATTCAAATTTTCAGTTATTGATTAAAAATTGACTTTTAACAACAGTAATCGTACCTTAAGCTCATGGTATTACTTACTTCACTATTTCTAGTTTAGATCTTTCAGCATCAGTAGCTCTTACCAATCTTGTCTTGGCAATGGAGTATATTGTTAGAATCAGGATAGCAGCATTCACCTACAATCAAACAAACTTGATTCAGCAATCCAAAAATGATCATCATTTAAAAATGCCCAAAAAATTATTCAAGTAACTTACACAAATAGTGACAATCACAGGACCTAGAAAAGTCCATATAATGTGAGATGAAGCATTTATCCAACAACTGTAAAGTAAAGTTAATAAAACATGTGAGTTGGTACTTGCTAGCTTCATATCAATATGGTGGCTTATAAAAGTATACAAGAGTATAATTAAATAATATTATTGTAGCTATTTTGATTGCTTCCTTGTCATAGTTCGTTCAATAACAGATAGTAACTTATAATGGAACTGAAAGAAATTATTTAGCATCACTTATTTTCGTGTAATAATGTAGTGGACCACTAACATAGTTTCATTTCCATTTTCAGTGATGTAGTCATTGTGATGCACACTGGCTGGTATTGCCACAAATGGTACTGGAACAACTGCAATAAAATACATTAATTCATTAGATGCAAGTCACTATGTATGCATGTAATATCACAGTAACAAACATTTTCTGAATCTCAATAATTAGGTAACATGCTTTTTTGTCTACTAACAAAATCTAGTCGAATATCCTTAATCTACATCTATACTTCACAATTAATCAGCTAGACATTCTTTACGAGTGTTGAAAACATGCAAGTATGCATCGTGTCACAGAAGTATATATAATGTGGATTAATCAGTGAAACGCTTTTGGTACTAATTGTAATGAGAATAGAGGGCAAGTTATTATTATTATATTTTCCTATCAATTAAGACATGAAGCTCTAAATGTACTGAAACTTAAAAAACAAAAATACTGCATAAAATATACAAATTGTTACTTTGTACAGCATATTATTGCAAGTTTGCATAGTAAAAAATAATCCAGTTCCAGAAAGCCTCTCCCCATGATAAGGGCTCCATAAGTGAAAACCAAGATTTAAATATGACATAAGATTGCACGAGTTTGTTTTCACTTTTAAATCCAATCACTATTAATTAAAGGCTCTACACAAACTGAAATGTGGAGTAAGGATTGTTTTTTTTAATACTATGCTCTATCTTTTTTAGATACAGAAAATGTAGTATGATTTGGACATATTACATACATCAGTGATAATGATCATATTGGCTAGTCACAACTCTGCAGAACTTCATGATTGACTTGGTAGTGAAAGTCGAGGGCAACCTTATTTAAGAGTTGAATGAACAGAGTGATTTGTAAAAAACTGTCCGAAGAAAGATAACATAATTATAGTGATGACTAATCATTATAAACTGTGTGGGATGGGTACAGTCCCTCAGTGTGAGATGTGTAGGAAATTTCATTTTTGTCCTAATGATTGTCTTACTCTATAGTATTAACCTATGATAGCATGGAAACCTATGGAGTATGTAGGGCTAATAGCTCTCTTGCACTCAGAAATTCCACTTGGCTTTGCCTCGTATACTTTCTTGCACCAACTCATGCCATTAACACAACTATTACGGTCCTCCATGATATTCCATCTCCAAATTATTGCAACTAACTGTTCAGTTGTACTGCTACATAAAGTGGATACGTAATCAAGTTTGTCACACACAAGGTGTGGACTAATTACTGATGAAATTGCCATTCTAAAGTACTGTGGGGCCAAGCACCACAGGAAGACAAAAATGATTAATGAACTATGCTGTTTAAGCACCATGAGACTTGTTTGAGCAGTTATTGAGTGGTATTGTAATTGGTATATATTAGTTCATTGAATCAAGCTGTAAAGTTGTACAAGTATAGTCATTGTTTTGAGCTTGACATTATCACTTCTTTTGTGTGTCACTGTTATACATGTATAAGATTGTGTCATGTCAAATCAGTTAGTTCTCTGTTTTATCCCTGTTAGAATGTATGACTTTTCTATAAGATCCCTTTTTAAGAAAATGTGAGAGGTCATTGTGCATAGCGGCCACCTGTGAGAACTTGGTGGCAGCGCAACTACATTTGGGGCTTTGGAACTGAGCCAAACACAAGTGCCCCTCCACTCTTCTTCACCAAATCCCTTACAAGTACTAACTTTCAAGACTACTTTAACTGATACTATTGTGAAATTACGGAAAGAAAAGCTTATACTTATTTTTAATTCTTACCCCAGCATATTGGCAGTAGTAGGTACCATCTCTTGGCTGCTTTTCCAAACACCCTCACTATAAGTAGGTACAGCATGACTCCCTCTCCCAGCATCCAGAAGAAGGAACAAAGAAACAAATATTGTAAAAGAGCAGCCACAACTTTGCACAGTATCTGTAATAATTTTGAATAAATGATTATATACTATTTGAAACTATACAATAGCTAAGAAAGGCCTATAATTGTGTGTGCATAACCTATGTACATAGTCAGATTGTATGTCTCTTCTTACTTTATTGTTGAGTCTTCCAGCATTACCTGCTCCAGCTACGAACACAACCATTGCTAAGATTAAGGAGATACTCAAGTTGAGATGGATATACAATAAGATTCCTTTCTTTAATTTCTTCCTAATGAGAATTAAAATTAAATTAATACTGCACTTAAAATTTATTTAGCTTGCTACCTGAATACTATTAGAATTATGATAGTTAGTCCCAGAGTTACTATGGATATGGTGCATCCTATGTAAGAGATCACTCGTAGGCCTACAGCCTCAGCACCCGTCATTGGAATGTCACCTGTAGGACTGGCCTGTAAATAATAATAATACTAATAATAATAATAATAATAATAGTAATAATAATAATAATAATAACAACAACAATAATAATAATAATAATAATAATAATGATAATAATAATTATGTTGAATGTGAAAACACTGAACAACTACAGTATAATGCCCTTATCCAGTGAAATGGGTCCTTATTGTAATGAAACACCAAAGGTGCGAACACTCAGCGCTATTACACACTACCTAGCTAGCTATTACAATTATTTTCTACTTCCAAAAGAACAAGCAATCTGTTAGCTATTTTAATGAGTCATCAATATAGCTCGAGCAATGAAAATGGTACATGGAAACGCTGTCTTCATAACAGAGGAAGTTAAACTAGCCAGAAACACTCACCAGTGTTATGTAAACGTAGGCCCCCAAAATAATAGGCCTCCCCGGGCCTATTCTACCGATAATTTGGGTCTCCCCTTAGAGGAACTCAAAAACGTGACTTACGTGGCAAGAACTATTGTTGGGACACCTCACAGTATTCTAGCACAGAAAAGGGTCTGGCTAAAGAAGTTTGCATGAATTTATAAACTACATATTAATTTCAGTCGAATAATACTTTGAATTAAGTGGAGTTAAAATGGCCTGGCACCTATGTTTCCATAGTTACTATGTATTTATTAGTTTACTTGACAGTTATTTATAGAAGTTAACAAATGCATAAAGTGTATGTAGTGTTTGGTGGTTATCCTGAAGAATTTTTGTGCTACTTTGAACCAAGTGTAGTAAATAGCTAGCAGCTAATACCATAGATATGGATCATAATAATTATGTTTGCAATATTTTAAAGATTGACATCAAATGTTAGCTATTATTTTTTATATTTTTAAAATTGCAACATAGTTATATCAGGAAATGATAAAAGTTAATTTGATGAACATGATTTGCATAAATCGTATATAGATTCTTGATTGATACGTTGACCTTCATTTTGAGCAAGAACTAGGAGTCCCTAAGAATATAAAGTTTGATAAGGCTGAATCATTTTGGAAAGGGGGAGGAGGATCTGATCTTATGAATGGGGGCCTATAATACTGGTATTTTGGGCCCAGAAGGGACCTAAAATTATGGGGGCCCTAAAATTTTATGACACCGGTATACATTTTCAATGCGAAACTTCACTTCTTTCAACTCCGTTAACTTCCCTGAGCATAAAGCAAACTACACTGCTGGCTGCAAGAAATTATTTGCTCAAGTGACTTTGACGTGATGCTAGGGGGAGTTACCCACAAATGCTGGTACCTCATGGTGCTGAGAAAGCTTTGTGTTTTATTAGCCCTAAATAAAAAAAGTAGCACAATAAAAAGTCCTAAATCTTCGTCCTGTGTAAGTTCATACCTAAATCAACGGTTAATTGTCTGTAATATCCAAAATCAGAGCGTGACAGACAGACAGACAAACAGACAAGATGACTACTATAACCCTCTTGCGCAAGCGCGCTGAGGGTTAATTATGACATTATTTTGTATAATATGTGTTTAGGTTCCTACTGTGAAAAAGCTCCTTTGCATTGCTCCTGCATGAACCATTTGTAGCAAGCACGGTCAACTTTGCTAAAGAGAGCTTCTTTTATGATGCACCTCTTTTTTAGAACTGATGGACACTCACCAGAGCCAATATAATTTCCTATTTTTTCTCTATCATTCTAAATGTCGGCTACCGTAGACTTAGGATCTTGATGCAGCTGAATCACACCGCAGTGATTTTCTACCCTTCAATTCCTTGATAATATAAGTTTCTTTTAAAATAAGAACCCTTCACTTCCTTCCCCGCTTAGGATTGGAAGTTGAAGCTATAATGCCTTCGCTTTCCTCACGATGGTCACTATTCAATTCTGTGTTGTGATTGCAGCTGTCACCACGCATGTGATAAGTTTCCAGTGAGTGCACACAACAATTGTTAAAACATAGCAACTAAAAATGCCTGGTAGAAGGACATTCCCATATTATGGACATCCAGATAAGGGACACTTTACTGTATAATATAGAAAAAGATATTTTGAATGTCTCAGTAAATGACCCACTGACTCTGTTTTTTACCACAAATGATTTCCAATTATAGCTCTATGCCATAAAATCTAAAGTATTTAATGAAAGACACACTTGAATATAGTCTGTCTCACCAAAATTGCAAAGCTAGTCAAATGGTTGCTGGTGACTTTAACTAATTGACTTGACAATTTTGAACTTTGTAAGCCATCCGTGCTCCAGCAACTACAAATAGAATGAAAGAAAGTGACAACAATGATTCATTTTTCTGTTCACATAACTTACAATGAAGAATTCAAGAAGTGACCTGTAAGATTGTAAGTTGAATTTTCCGAAGTTTCTGGAATACTCTATGATACGACACACATTTATGCCATTATTTAAATATAGTATTTTAATGATTATATTTGCATATGTGTATTTAGAAACATTATAAAACTTGTGCTAAGTAATGTTTATCTTTACATTAAGTATTTTATACATATTATAATATTTGGGCGAGCAAAGTGAGACTCTCACTAAAGAGTCTCAATTGAGATTTTGGTATATTATATTATATATAATACTTGTTACATGAGTCAGAGTGTGATATGGCGAAATATTTCATGAGCAGGATAATTTATTGTCATGAGCCAGAGGCGAGTGAAAATAAAGCCTGAGAGTGAAATATCTTGCCATAACACCCTGACAAGTGTAATAAGTGGTTTATTCCACACTAGATATCGTCACTACTGTAGTTAGTACTAGAGGAAGGGTAACTCAATGTGGTTAGCATTCAAATTTAAATTTCAGTCAGACCAGCTCACTTGTCACTTGTGCTGAAGCACATCACTAACTTATTTATTATTTTATCTCAGGCACATAGTTCTGAAAAACCATCATTAAAGTTACATTATAGACTTATGGTATGAATTATATGTCATATTCACAAATTGACCCACCATCAGTTTTATGGCCAACTGAGATAAAAATAGGCAAGAGTTGTCAACGACATTCATTTTTAACCCCTAAATCTGTTTTCAACTAAGTGACTAATCAGGCTAGCTGAGCTCTGGCTGTTTGTTACCTTGATGGTGAAGTTGAATTGGACCGGCTCTTCAGAAAAGTCAAGAAATTTGTCCCTTGAATTTTCTACAACAACCGAAACTAAAGCACTAGCTGCTTGCTGTGCAACACTGGAGACACACAAATCAGAGTAATATTAAAACAGTATCAGTTACAAGGGTTTAGAAATTGTTGACAAATAATTTTTTGGTAAGGTAATTAATTATTGCTATTGGAGTACAAAGTGAAGTATTATTTCGAGCAATCTTGAGAAAGATTAGGTAAATACAGATATAAAATTAATATAATTAGTACAAGCATTTCAATTGAAGTTAATATAAAGTGGCTAGCTTGCTAGTGCATTCATTTGCTCAGTACATCCTCAACTCATTTAATCACTACTGACACATACTGCTGCAAATCACATACATACTCATCAAAATCATCCACATTCAATTACTGCTTTTATTTATGCTTACAAGCATTCAGCATTTCCTGATTCATTGATAGATTGTGTGATATACTCTGCAAAATTGTCTACGATACTCACCCCCACAGTCACATAACAACCTGAAAGAAAAAAAAAAGATTACAAATTTCCCATATGGTCTCTCTAACATGTACTGCTTTTTAGTACATTCGTCAATTCAACACTATTATTAATTCATACAGCATATTGATCAATCACAATGATAATGTCTTGATTTTAGTCATATTATACATGAGAGTGATAATATATGTAGGGGTACAATTTAGTCAGAAAAAGTTCAATTGGTGTTAATAAAGTAGAGAGACACTCGAGTAATGATTCAATGTGGCAAAACTAATCCAATCACCAACGTTTCAATTCATCATTTTAAAGTCTAATTGACTAAAACTGATTCTCCTGATGTTTAGTGCAAGTAAGTAGTAAAGTCCATTGGCATTTCTTAATCTACCATTCACACAACCAGCTATTATCATAATGCTGTCAGTTTTCTCTGTTCTATGACTAGTGGTGTGCTTGAGCACAAATGGCGAGTGAGCCTTAAACTACACTATTGTTAAACGATTGATTTTAACAACTAATATTCAAACTACTAAAATAAAGTCAAGTTTTAAATTATGCATATGCGGTAAAGGGGGCTCAATGCCATAGTAACCGCTCCCCTCAACTGTTTGAATTGAAAAAGAAGCAACAAAATCAAGTCACGTTATTTAAATTTTTCTTTGTGATATTCTTAATAGTAGTTGTAATGCACAATACTTTCACACAACTGAACATACCTACGCAAGACTTACCTTTGTGGTTCGTCTAGTGGACAATGCATTTTTAAGTAAATACTGTTGAGTAGGGCTTATAACTGTGACAAATAGCGTATTAACTTACCACCACCACTAACTAGAATAGAAATGGAGCTCCCATAAGTTTTTGAGTTTTAACTGCATCCGCAAAACAATTCAAAGCGGTAAACAATTCAATTTCTAAGGTGATACGGGTAATGATCACTAAACCGGAGGACTAAGTTTAGTGAAGTTTGGGACAGGGTTGAACACGGAGCGAACACAAAAATACGCGAGGGTCAGAGTACAAAATGACATACGTACGTCCAAACAAACATCCCTGATTTTCAATTGTGTTACCCTTGTTAGTGTCTCGCTCGCTCCGCTCGCTCGCCAATTATCTCAAATGTCTATGATTTTTTTAATTGAGACTCGTCACAATAGAAGAAAAACAAGATTAAAAAAACAGGGGACAATCTTATCAAGTGTAAGAATAACAAATAATACATTAAATTCCTAGCCAGTAGAGATTTCTGCCAGTATATGAAATAATTAAGGCAGCATTTGAGTAAATTTTTCGGTATATAATGTTAGAGTATAAGCAGAACTAATACAACTCATGTAAGTAACCATTGTATAGTCACTTGTATATCCACACTCATGCAATTAACTGTTAAAACATCCCATATGAGAAAGCTAATTTAACTGTTAATATTACCTCCACAAACATATTATAAACATTTCTCACTTATCCAACCATGTAGTTTAGTGTACTCATTCTG